>ENA-OQCN01000211-OQCN01000211.1-human-gut-metagenome-genome-assembly--contig:-NODE-211-length-30312-cov-2.413517_pt1 | contig 30312 bp, 42 predicted proteins | sample MGYA00242497_ERZ504576 | MGnify/ENA primary metagenome ERZ504576 (study PRJEB26092, sample SAMD00036296) | human gut metagenome | host: Homo sapiens | study: EMG produced TPA metagenomics assembly of...
CAATAGAATGCACACTCTGCGAACATTCTATTGTCATGAATAATAGAATGCTCGCTTCACGAACATTCTATTATGATGAATCACTTCAGGCATAGCCGTGCGAAACTCATCAGCAGCTGTGAGTTTCACATGGCTATGCCTTATTTTTCTGATAAGCAGCCTTTTCCGCCTGCATCTCCAAATACATCCGCATCACATTCCATTTCCGATTTGTCGGCGTAAGCACTGCTTTATAATCTATGACAACCTGATCCCTGCGGAGAGATGCTAAAAGTTTATCCATCTTTTTCTCTGTAAAATCACAGAAAACAATCAGACTTCCCGCAGGAACCTTCCCGGAAAAAGGCTGAATCAAAGGGGAAGCAGTCTTATTTGCAATCATCTCCAATGGTTTTAAATAATCAGAGGAAGGAACCTCCTCCACACGGACCTTCAAAGCCCCCGTGATCTGCTTTAATTTTTTGAGATTGTTGTCATCTAAATGAAATACCAGTAATTTTTCCATGTGTAACTCCGTTTCATATTTATAGAATAGACATATTATAAGAGTTTTGCAGCAGGGTGTAAATATGTTTTATAGCAAAGATTAAGCTGCAAAAGGTATATCAAAACCTGATGGCCGGCAAATCGCACAAAACAGACCCGGCATTGTGCAATTTGCCATTCACGAAACTCAGTTACACCTTTTGCAGCTGAACACAGTCTTAACTTTATGGCAAGTCTTAATTTTATGAAAGAAACCACTTGTAAAGAAACCACCACTATGATACACTTGTCGATAAGGAAAATCATTTCCGCTAAGGTTGTCAGATAAAAATCTTCACCGCCCTTTGGTGGCGGTTCACAGGCAGAAATCTGCCGGTTTATCCCATAAATAAAAAGAAATAGCATAACTGGAAAAGGTGTGCTGCAGACTGTCATATGTCAGATGGGGAAGCATATGGAAAATTGCAGACAATTTTGTGGTTGACATTTCGGGAAAAATATAATACTATTAGAGCAGAAAAAAACGAACATAAGTTCGCACGGAGGAAAGAAATGGCAAAGGAAGATAAATATAAAGAGATCAATGCAGTAAAAAATGATAAATTAAAAGCGTTGGATGCTGCAATTTCACAGATTGAGAAACAGTACGGCAAAGGCTCCATCATGAAACTTGGTGATAATTCCGCACATATGAATGTGGAGACGATTCCGACCGGATCATTAAGTCTTGATATTGCACTTGGTTTAGGTGGACTCCCGAAAGGAAGAATCATCGAGATCTATGGACCGGAGTCCAGTGGTAAGACGACCGTTGCCCTGCATGCGGTTGCTGAGGTACAGAAAAGAGGCGGTATCGCAGGATTTATCGATGCAGAGCATGCCTTAGATCCTGTCTATGCAAAGAATATCGGCGTTGACATCGACAACTTATACATATCCCAGCCGGACTGCGGAGAGCAGGCACTTGAGATCACAGAGACCATGGTACGTTCCGGGGCGGTTGATATCGTGATCGTCGACTCCGTGGCAGCACTCGTTCCAAAGGCAGAGATTGATGGAGATATGGGTGATTCGCATGTCGGACTTCAGGCACGACTGATGAGCCAGGCACTTCGTAAGCTGACTTCTGTCATCAGCAAATCCAACTGTGTGGTTATCTTCATCAACCAGCTTCGTGAAAAAGTAGGCGTAATGTTTGGTAATCCGGAGACAACGACCGGTGGACGTGCACTGAAGTTCTATTCTTCTGTCCGTATGGATGTCAGAAGGATTGAGGCATTAAAACAGGGCGGAGAGGTTGTTGGTAACCGTACCAGGGTAAAAATTGTTAAGAATAAGGTGGCACCGCCATTCCGTGAAGCAGAGTTTGATATCATGTTTGGACAGGGAATTTCCAGAGAGGGCGATATCTTAGACCTTGCAGCAGATAAGGGTGTGGTTAACAAATCCGGAGCATGGTATGCATACAATGGAGATAAGATCGGCCAGGGACGTGAGAATGCAAAACAGTATCTGAAAGAAAATCCGCTGATCTGTGAGGAGATCGAGGCAAAAGTCAGAGAAATGTTAAATGTGGACGGAACGGAAGAGTCTGAGGAAACAAAGGAAAACGAGACTGAGGCACAGAGCATAAAAGCAGCGGAAGCGATCGCAAAAAAAGCGGAAGCGGCTGAAAAGAAAGCAGAGAATACAGCCGAGGTAAAAGCGGAGGAATAAAAGATGCAGGAGTTGCTTGTCGTAGAAGTAATTCCCCGGGAAAAAGGAAGGACTTCCATTCGGTTTGACAACGGGATGGAAGTCCTTTTATATAAGGGTGAGGTAAGAAAATTATCCTTGCGGGAGGGGACTGTCATATCCCGGGAGAAATATGATGAGATCATCTATGAAATACTTGGAACGCGGGCGAAGAAACGTGCGATGTTTCTTTTGGAACGAATGGACCGGACGGAACATCAGCTGCGGGAGAAGCTGATGCAGAACGGGTATCCTGATGTGTGCGTGGATCTTGCAGTGGAGTATGTCAGAAAATATCACTATATCGATGATCTGCGCTATGCGACGACTATATTTCATATCAACAGAAGAAAAAAAGCCGTCAGAAATTAAAAATGGATCTTATAGCAAAAGGAATTGAAAAAAGTGTGATAGAACAGGCACTTGATGAGGTGTTCGACAGTGATGAACAGTTAAAGATCCGTCAGCTTTTAGAAAAGAAACATTATGAACCAAAAGAATGTGACCGCAAAGAACAGCAGAAAATTTACCAGTATCTGATGCGCCGTGGATTTAAGAGCAGCGATATTTTGCATGTCATGAAAATCTGGGATGAATACGAGGAATAAGAACATAGGAAAACGGGGGATTTTGGTACAATATGTTGTATTGTTGCAAAATAAAAATGCAATATTATGCACATTGAACAGTTATCTACTTGACATAAATATTAAAATAGAATAAAATTTATATGTTGTAATTATGACAGATAACAAACCATGTTTTTATGTTATATGTACAATGAAAATTTAATAAAGGAGGTGCTCCTGTGGGAAGTGTGATTATCGCTGTTGTGATCACTCTACTGGTTACCGCGGTCGTTGTATATTTCGTCACAACTGCTTACTATAAAAAAAGTAACAGAGGCTAAGATCGGAAATGCAGATGAAAAAGCGCGTGAGATTATTGATGAAGCGGTAAAAACGGCAGAAACCAAGAAGCGTGAAGCAATGCTTGAAGCGAAGGAAGAATCCATCCGTGTCAAGAATGACTTAGACAAGGAGGTAAAAGAGCGGAGAGCGGAGATCGGACGCAGTGAACGACGCATTGTTCAGAAGGAAGAAAATCTGGACAAAAAGTTAGAAGCGATCGAAAAACGCGAGGCGGGATTTGCAGCCAAGGAAGAAGAGATCAACAGACAGAAAGCGCAGGTCGCAAAGCTCAATGAAGAGCGTGTGAAAGAACTGGAAGGATCTCCGGTTTAACCTCCGAACAGGCAAAGGATTATCTCTTAAAGACTGTTGAAGAAGACGTTAAATTGATACTGCAAAATTGATCAAAGAAATGGAACACAAGGCAAAGGAAGAAGCTGATAAGAAGGCAAAAGAGTATGTGGTGACTGCAATTCAGAAGTGTGCTGCGGATCATGTTGCCGAAACGACGATTTCTGTTGTACAGCTTCCGAATGACGAAATGAAAGGAAGAATCATCGGACGTGAAGGACGTAATATCCGTACGTTAGAAACGTTAACCGGTGTGGATCTGATCATTGATGATACGCCGGAGGCAGTGATTTTATCCGGTTTTGATCCGATTCGTCGTGAAGTTGCCAGAATTGCTTTGGAAAAACTGATTGTGGATGGTCGTATCCATCCAGCAAGAATCGAGGAAATGGTTGAGAAGGCTCAGAAAGAAGTCGAGACAATGATTCGTGAGGAAGGTGAGGCAGCAACCTTAGAGGTTGGTGTTCACGGAATCCATCCGGAGCTTGTGCGTCTTTTAGGCCGGATGAAATTCCGGACGAGCTACGGACAAAATGCTCTCAAACATTCCATTGAAGTAGCACAGCTTTCCGGATTACTGGCTGCTGAAATCGGTGTAGATGTAAGAACTGCAAAACGTGCAGGATTGTTACATGATATTGGTAAATCTGTCGATCATGATATGGAAGGTTCCCATATTCAGATCGGTGTGGATTTATGTAGAAAATACAAAGAGTCACCAATTATTATCAATGCGGTAGAAGCGCATCATGGTGATGTAGAACCGGAGTCATTAATTGCATGTATCATTCAGGCTGCAGATACAATTAGTGCAGCAAGACCAGGTGCCAGAAGAGAGACACTGGAAACATATTCAAACAGATTGAAACAGTTAGAAGATATTTCTAACGGATTTAAGGGTGTAGAAAAATCCTTCGCTATTCAGGCGGGCAGGGAGATTCGAATCATGGTTGTTCCGGAGCAGATCAGCGATGCCGATATGGTATTGCTTGCGCGTGATATTTCCAAACAGATCGAAGCTGAATTGGAATATCCGGGACAGATTAAGGTAAATGTTATTCGTGAGTCAAGGGTAACAGATTACGCGAAATGATTCGTGACAATGGGGTTGCACGCAGAGCGTGCAATCTATTGTATGAAAAATAAAGAGACTGCCGTACCGGTGTCATAAATGACCGGTACGGCAGTTTTTGCATATATGGAATCAGAGAAAGACGGAATTCTGAAAAAAATAGTGCCAGGATGTAAAATATATGTTAAAATACATCTGAAAATGAGTGAAAGAAAGGTGGTGTAGCAAATGCAGAGAGTAAAACAGCATAAGTGGTTTCTGTTTATCCTGATTGGATTTATCGTAATATCTTTCTTTCAGTTTTTACCGCTGACAGATACACTGCATTTGTATGAAAAGACACCGCAGAGTTTTGAACTGACCGCAGGCGGGCTCCTGAAGTATGGAATAGAAGGACAAAATGCAGACCAGGCAGGGGAATGTGAACTAGAAGAATATCACACAGACCGGTTGACGGGACCGGAAATAGCAGAACGTCAGGCATGCGGTCTCCCGGAAGAAACACCGGCGGCTACACTGGCGCGAACGACACAGAGTGAAGCTGCGCTGGGTGAACAGAATCAGAGCCGTTTTCAGATGTTACGGTTTTTAGTAGAAGTATATGTACTTTTAATGATCCCGGCAGTTATTCTGCATATGGCACTAAAAAGATTTAGCAGCCATATGATCATACTGTGGCAGAATATAAAATACATACATCTTGTTGATGGTAAGAAGGCAAAACGTATTCCTGTAATTGAATAAAAAGATGATATTACAGGAGGCGTATTAACGTGATAGAAAATAGAATAAGTGACAGAGCAAAAATATTACTGATCGATGAGGATACAAGCATTTCTTATCTGATCCGCAGGGCAATGGAAAAAGAAAATTACAAGATTTATATTGCAGGAAGTGGAAAACAGGGAATGGAGATGAGTACCGGTGTCTGTCCGGATCTGATTCTGATGGATAATAAATTTTCTGATATGGAAGGGATCACCTTGATGCAGTGGTTCAGGGAGTGGACGGATTGCCCGATTATAATCCTGTCGGAACGGAGCAGCTACCTTGATAAAGTGGAGGATTATATGCCGGAGCAGATGATTATATGGTAAAACCGTTTCATGAGAAGGAACTTGCGGCACGGATTTTTTCCGCATTACGCAGAAGAATTTCGGCAGGTGCGCATACATATTACGAGGCAGGAAATCTTAAGGTTGATTTTACAAAAAGACAGGTTTTGCTTGGAGGAACGGAGGTTCATTTTTCACCGGTGGAATACCGGATCATAGAAAGTCTTGCGTTAAATTCTGGTACGGTTGTAACATATCAGATGCTTTTGGAAAAAATATGGGGACCATATGCAGAGCAAAACAGCAGGATCCTTCGTGTCAATATGACGAATATCCGAAAAAAAATAGAAAGTTCTCCTTTAGAACCGGAGTATATTACAACGATCCCGCGGTAGGATACCGGATGTTGGAGAGTCAGGCTGAGAAAGGTGGCATGCAGATGCTGGAAAATCAGGCTGGCAGAAACATGAAAGTGATGGAAGGTCAGAATATCAGAAATGGTATCCGTATGATGGCATAAAAATAAGCTGCACACAGAGGTGTGCAGCTTATTTTCTGGATGTACGATAATCTTTTGACTGACAGTAAGAATCGTAAATTGCGTAAACAAACCCTCCGATGATAATGCCAATCCCGATGACAGAAAAAACAATCTCAATGACTGTCATAGTAAAATCTCCCTTTCGTAAATTTGATGTTATCAGTATAACAGTCAAACTTATAAAAGGGAGATTTTGGCATATTCCTTAATCTTTTTTGGAAAGAGATGAGGAAAGTTTTAACACTTTATTTATCTGACGGTTTATTTTTGGCTTTTAGCCGTTGCTTTGCTAAGTACATCTGTTCATCCGCACAGGATAAGAGCTGGTGGAAAGGTGTGTCAGTGTCCGGTGCTATGCCATTCACTTGCCTGCGAACAGTAACAAGTCGCCTTCGTCGTGTCCAAATTGTATAAAAGCAGATGGAAAATAAAGGCAGAGGGTGGTACAATAACAACAGATACTGTAAGAAAATAACAGACTTGGAATATATTGAAGCGGAGGAATATTGTATGGATCAACAGGTTAAGAGAGTAAAAAGAGAACTGGTAAAAAATGGAGCCATTCTGGATATTTATACAGATACGATGCAGCTGCCGGACGGAAAACTCGAAGAATGGGATTTTATTTCACACAGAAAAGGGGCGGCAGCCGTTGTTCCGGTACGCGGAGACGGAAAGATTCTGATGGTGCGTCAGTACCGGAATGCAATCGACCGTATGACACTTGAGATACCGGCGGGATCAAGAGACAGTGTTACAGAAGACACAAAGGTGTGTGCTGCACGGGAGTTAGAGGAGGAAACGGGATACCGCAGTGATGATCTTACGCGTCTTTTGTCACTTAAAACAACAGTTGCATTTTGTGACGAGTTCATTGATGTGTATTTAGCGCGTAATTTAAAACCGGGACATCAGCATTTAGATGAGGGAGAGTTCCTTGATGTCGAGGCACATGACATCGATGAACTCTGTCGGATGATCTACGATGGAAAATTACAGGATGCAAAAACAGTTTCTGCACTTTTGGCATATAAAAATCTTCTGAATCAGGAGAAAAACGCATAAACTGAAGAAAAGTGTATGTGGGGCGTGTGTGAAAAAAGAAGGATGCCTGTTTCTGCCTGTATTTTTTGTGGGTGTTTTTCTTGCAAACCTGTTAAAGTATAAGACAGGGGATCTTTGCCGGATATTAAATATATGGATTTTAGAACAGTTCGCATATAGCAGCATTTCACCGGAAAGACTGTTCTGCAGCTGCTTTGGAACGGGGAAAGTTCGCATTTTTTTTCTTTTTGTTTGGGGAAGGGTGCGGATATGCGGTGGCATCGACGGTATGGTTGTGTCTTCTGACAGGAACATTTGGATTTTTTCTTGCAATGGCGATTGCGGATCTTGGAATCCGTGGTGTTGCAGTTGCGTTTGTCGGTCTGCTTCCACAGGCATTTTTTTATGTGGCTGCGGTACTATGGTGCCGCTTTTGTGGCAAAAACAGCAGACAGTACCGGCCACCGGTATGTAATCCGAAAATCCGCATAAAACAGGCGGTAGAATCTGTTGTATTTTATGGGGTGGCAGTAATACTGGTAATCGGCGGCGTATTTGCAGAAGCTTATATCAATATTCCGCTCCTTAAGATGATCGTAAAAAATTTTTGAAAAGATTGCTTTTCGGTCTGCTTATCATTATAATGAAAAAATACACAGGATAAAAAAGAAGTCAGGAAAAAAACATGACACATGACATTATGGATTTTATTGAATATATTCACAATGAAAAACAGACATCAAAGAATACGGAAGTTTCCTATGAACGTGATCTCCGCAAGATGAATGAATATCTGGAAGCGCAGAATGTATACGGGGTGTCTGCCGTTACGGAGACAAATCTGAATGCATATGTTATGTTTTTAGAACGTGAAGGACGGAAACCGGCGACGGTTTCAAGGAGCATTGCATCAATGAAAGCTTTTTTTCATTTTCTTGAAAAGGAGCGGAGAATCGAGTCGGATCCGGCATGGCGTTTGAAAGCACCTAAGATTGAAAAAACGATGCCGCGTATCCTGACCACGGAAGAAGTGACGCTTTTGTTAGAGCAGCCGTCCGGAAATACACCGAAAGAGCTGCGGGATAAGGCGATGCTTGAATTGCTTTACGCGACAGGGATCCGTGTGTCGGAGCTGATATCGTTAAAAGTCTCGGATCTGAATCTTCAGATGGAGTATGTGATCTGTACGGATATCCATAAAGAACGGATCATTCCATTTGGGAATGTCGCAAGGGAGGCACTGACAAGATATATGCAGGATGGAAGAGATCATCTGATCAGCCAGGCGGACTGTCCGTGGCTGTTTACGAATTGTACCGGTGGTGCAATGAGCCGTCAGGGTTTCTGGAAACTGATCAAGTTTTATGGGAAGAAGGCGGGGATCGAATCGGAGATCACACCGCATACGCTGCGCCATTCGTTTGCGGCACATCTGATCAGCAATGGAGCAGATTTAAAGTCGGTGCAGGAGATGTTAGGACATTCTGATATTTCTACGACACAGATTTATTCGCAGATGGGGCAGGGAAGAATCCGGGAAGTGTATCTGAAAGCACATCCGAGAGGATAGTAGTAGAAACAATAGAATGCATGTTCTGCAAACACTCTATTGTCATGAATAATAAAAAGGAACTCACAGAAATGGAGTTCCTTTTTTCAGTTTGCGCGCCATGGGCGCGCTCTAACGGGTGTAAGTCCCGAACACGCCCAGATAGTGGGAAGTGTATAGCCGAACAGCAAGGGTGTCCATCGTGAGGTGGAATCTGAAGGAAGCTGTAAGCAAATCTCCGGTCCGACGGACAGAAATCACATATAAGGCTAGGCTACGAGAGATAAGTTGGCAAAGAACAACGAAATCTAATAACTATCACTTTTGTAGTAGCAGAGTAAATGTGGCGGATATATGGAGAGAAAGAGCGAGCACCTTAAGCGTGGAGATCTCACAGAGGTTCCATTAGCTAGTAACAACGAACTGTGAGAAGTCAGCAGAGCCCATAGTAGTGAAGAAGTCTCTGTAATGGAGATGGAGCAAAGGGGCGAACAATCAATAAGTTTGAGTAGGTCTCGTATTGCAGAGGAGACATTCATCTGCCGTAACCAATCGGGTAAAGGGTGGTCAAATCAAGCGAGACGGAAAGGAAAGAACGCATGGACACAAGTAGTCTAATGGAGCAGATACTTTCTAGCGATAACCTCAACAAGGGCATATCTGCAAGTCGTACGAAAATAAAGGTGCAGAGGGAGTGGACGGAGTGAAGTACACAGAACTCAAAGAACATCTTGCAAAGAACGGCGAAAACATCAAGGAACAGTTGAGGCGAGAAAATATAAACCTCAGCCAGTACGAAGAGTGGAGATACCAAAGCCTGATGGCGGTGTCAGAAACCTGGGAGTACCAACAGTGACAGACAGATTTGTACAACAAGCCATTGCACAGGTATTAACGCCAATCTATGAGGAACAGTTCCATGACCACAGTTATGGATTCAGACCGAATAGATGTGCACAGCAAGCAATCCTAACAGCACTTGATAGGATGAATGACGGTAATGACTGGATTGTAGACATCGACTTGGAAAAGTTCTTTGACACAGTAAATCATGACAAGCTTATGACTATCATAGGCAGAACCATTAAAGATGGAGATGTCATCTCTATCGTTAGAAAATACCTTGTCAGCGGAATCATGATAGATGATGAATATGAGGATTCCATTGTGGGGACACCACAAGGAGGAAATCTCTCGCCATTATTGGCAAACATCATGCTGAATGAACTTGATAAGGAAATGGAAAAGCGAGGGCTTAACTTTGTACGATATGCGGATGACTGTATTATTATGGTCGGAAGCGAAATGTCTGCCAACAGAGTCATGAGAAATATTTCACGATTCATTGAAAAGAAGCTAGGGCTCAAAGTCAACATGAGCAAGAGCAAGGTAGATAAACCACAAGGACTTAAATACCTTGGATTCGGTTTTTACTTTGATTCAAGAGCGCATCAGTTTAAGGCGAAACCACATGCAAAATCGGTAGCAAAGTTTAAGAAAAGGATGAAAGAATTCACTTGTCGTAGTTGGGGTGTCAGCAACAGTTATAAAGTAGAGAAGCTTAACCAGCTCATTAGAGGGTGGATTAACTACTTCAAAATAGGAAACATGAAAACACTCTGCAAACAATTAGATTCAAACATTCGTTACAGACTTCGTATGTGTATATGGAAACAATGGAAGACACCACAAAATCGTGCAAAGAACTTGATAAAACTTGGAATTAACAAATATACAGCATGGAAAGTTGCATATGCAGGGGATAGGATTGCCTATGTATGCAACAAGGGTGCTGTGAACGTTGCAATAAGCAATGAGAGACTAACCAGATTTGGATTAGTCTCAATGATGGATTACTACGCCGAAAGGTGTGTTACTTGTTAAGTTGATTGAACCGCCGTATACGGAACCGTACGTACGGTGGTGTGAGAGGTCGGGAAAATTTATTTAATTTTCCTCCTACTCGATTTATGAGATTTCAAGAAGCTGCCGGTACAGGTAAAAAATCTTAACGGCACATATCTGCAATCGTATAAATCAGATTTTTGGAATCTTCCCAGCCAAGGCAAGGATCCGTGATGGATTTACCGTAGATGTGTTCGCCGATCTTCTGGGAGCCTTCCTAATATAACTCTCGATCATAACACCTTTTACCATCTTCTGAATTTCAGAAGAAACCTGACGGTTGTGCATGACTTCCTTTACGATACGGATCTGTTCTTTATATTTTTTGCCGGAGTTGGAATGGTTTACGTCCACAACGGCTGCCGGATTGACAAGATCCATTTTTTCGTACATGTCACACAGACGGATCAGATCTTCGTAGTGGTAATTCTGTGTGGAGTTACCGTGTTTGCTGACTGCGCCGCGCAGAACAACATGTGTCAGCGGGTTGCCGCTTGTCTCCACTTCGTAACCACGGTATACGAAATGATGTGGGTGCTGTGCCGCATATACGGAGTTGAGCATAACAGAAAAGTCGCCGCTGGTCGGGTTTTTCATACCGGATGCGACATCAAAACCACTGACCGTCAGACGGTGCTGCTGATCCTCGACAGAACGTGCACCGATGGCAACGTAGGAGAGAAGATCTTCGACATACCCCCAGTTTTCCGGTAGAGCATCTCATCTGCACAGGTTAAACCGCTCTCTTTAATCGCACGGATGTGCATTTTACGCATGGCAATCAGACCTTCGATCATGTCAGGCGCTTTTTCCGGATCCGCTGGGAGGCGATACCCTTATAGCCCTCGCCGGTAGTACGCGGCTTATTTGTATAAACACGCGGAATGATGATCAGACGGTCGGCAACATCCTCCTGGATTTTTGTGAGGCGGCTGACATAATCACAGACAGCGTCCTCACGGTCTGCGGAACAAGGTCCGATGATAACGAGAAAACGGTCATCTTTTCCGGTGATAACGTCGGAGATCATAGCATCCCGTTCTTTTTTTAACTGTTTTAATTCTTCTGACAGCGGAAAATCACGTTTGATCTCTGCCGGAGAAGGAAGCTGGTTTAAAAATGTAAAACTCATAATAATCCTCATTTCTGAGCAACTTATTGCGAAAAATAAGCTATCAAACTTATTTTTCACACTAAAAACTCCATTCTAAGCGCTAAAATCAAAAATTATATTAAATGATATTGCAGAAGATGTCAAATATTTGCATAACAGGAGGGGGTTGGTTATAATGAAAAAAGAAGATGATTGTGAGATGGCAGGGAGGTGTCTGGCATGAAAATAAAAGGAACAGAGGTCGAACGGGACGTCCGCTCATATGCGTTCCGGTTCTCGAAAAAACGAAAGAAGAAGTTATAAAAGAAGTGGAATATCTCGTGAAATCGGATGCAGACATGATCGAATGGAGGCTGGATGCATTTGAACATTACACCGACTACAATGAAGTGCGGGAAATATTGCAGCAGATAGCGCCTTTATTAAAGAAAAAACTGTTTTTGTATACATTTCGTACTGCAAAACAGGGTGGAGTGGTGTCGGTTGACCGGGAAACATTAAATGATCTGCACGATCTTGCGGCAGAGTCAGAATGTGTGGATCTGATCGATCTGGAATTTTTGAGGAGGAACATGCGGCAAAGCGGATCCGGGAAATTCAAAAAAAGGGGAAGAAAGTTGTGGCATCACATCATGATCTGGAAGGAACACCGCAGATAGATGTAATGCGGATGCTGCTTGACCATATGTGTGAAGGAGGTGCGGATATTGTCAAACTTGTTGTGACTCCAAAAACAACGGAAGATGTATTGCGGCTGCTTGCCGTTACTTCTGAATTTCACAGTGAAAATCAAGAAACACCGATCATTACCGTGTCCATGGGAAAACTGGGGGCAGTCAGCAGAGTGAGCGGAGAAACTTTTGGTTCCTGTGTGACATTTGCGTCGCATGGAAAGAAAAGTGCACCGGGACAGTTTCAACTGGAAGAAATGCAGCAAACGCTCGCTATGCTGCATGAGGGATGTGAATAAAAAATAAAGAAAATATAAAGAATGGATAAAGTGCAGGGAAGATACTTGACGTGGTATCTTCCCTGTGTTAATATATGCCACTGTAAATAAATAACAAAGAAAATATATAACAATGTTAAATAATGAGGTGAGAAAAACAGGAATGGATGATTTATTTACAAGATTTTTTTCTGCGCTGTATCAGTTTCACAAACTGCATATGGGCGATCTGGTGCCGGATATCACGAAACTTGAGGGCATAACGATGGCGGCGATCAAGCACTGCAGTGGGGAAAAGGGAAAGGAAGAACTGACGGTTTCCGAATTGACCGCAAAGCTGAAAGCGAAGGGACCTGCAGTTTCACGCACCTTAAAGACGTTGGAAGATAAAGGATACATTGAGCGCGACGTCAACAAAGCAGACAGGCGCAATACTTATGTGAGGCTGACGGCATCCGGGGAACAGAAGCAGGAAGAGTGCGAGCAGATCATGAGCAGCTTTGCGCATGCAGTCATCTCAAAAATAGACCGGGATGACATGGAACAGCTGATCGATTGCCTGAATGAGCTTTACGAGGCGTCGAGGGAAGAAATCGAAGACCGAAAAATGAGACAAAAAGGAGAATAGGACATGAGCAAAATATTTAAAAATATGCTCCCGTACTGGAAGGGACTGATCATTGTTGTTGCACTGTTAGTTGTACAGGCGTGGTGTGATCTGTCTCTTCCGGCATACACATCGGATATTATTGATGTCGGAATCCAGAACAAAGGTGTGGAGCATGTGCTGCCGGAGGCAGTAACGGAGGACGAGTTTACACTGGCACAGCTTTTTATGACCGATGAGGAGAAGGAAAGCTGGGAAAACAGTTACGAAAAGGACGGAGATGTTTACCGTCTGACCGTTACAGATAAAAAACAGTTAGATGAACTGGATGATACGCTGCTTCTTCCTCTTCTGATGAACTATCAGATGTCATCGGTGGATGAGCAGACATTTAAAGAGAGTGTGGCAAAACAGACCGGAATGGATCAGGCGATGCTTGATAACATGAGTATCGAGCAGATCGGGGAGTCCATGGGAGTGCCGCTTACATCTTTTGAGAAAGAGGTCGAGGATGACGACGGAAATACTATGGTAACAAATTGTGTGGATATGCGCACAGTCTTTGCAGCTATGAAAGCATCAGGGGCTATGACAGAGGAACAGATCCTATCCATGCGCGCTACCGTTTCTGATACGATTGATACCATGGGAAGTTCTCTGGTAAAATCGATGGGAATTGCATATGCGGTAAGCTGTGATACAGCGGCAGGAGTGGATATTGATAAGGTACAGACATCCTATCTCTGGTCAGCCGGTGGCAGAATGGTTGCGATGGCACTTCTTATGGGTGTGGCAACGGTTCTGGTCGGATTCTTTGGCGCGCGCATTGGTGCCGGAATCGGACGTGACCTGCGAGGAAAGATATTTGGACAGGTGGTTCGTTTTTCTAACGCGGAGATGGATCATTTTTCCACTGCATCTTTAATTACCAGAAGTACGAATGATATCCAGCAGATTCAGATGGTATCTGCAGTGATGATCCGTATGGTTGCCTATGCGCCGATTCTTGGCATCGGAGGTGTATTAAAAATCATCCAGACAGGAGCAGGAATGGGATGGATCATTATTCTGGCAATCCTTGTGATCCTTGGCTATGTCATGGTATTGATGTCTGTTACAATGCCTCGTTTTAAGCTGATGCAGAAACTGGTCGATAAGATCAATCTGGTATCCAGAGAGATCTTAACAGGACTTTCCGTCATTCGTGCATTCGGCAGGGAAACAGAGGAAGAAAAACGTTTTGATGCTGCAAATAAAGATCTGACAAAGACCATGCTGTTTACAAACCGTGTCATGACATTTATGATGCCGGGTATGATGCTGATTATGAATCTTCTGACCGTAGGTATCGTATGGGTAGGCGCGCACAAAATCGATGCCGGTTCCATGCAGGTCGGTTCCATGACTGCATTCATCACCTATGCGATGATGATCGTTATGGCATTTTTAATGCTGACAGCAATGTCGATCATGCTTCCGCGTGCAGCAGTGGCAGCAGAACGTATCGATGAGGTTATCCGCACAGAGTCTTCCATAGAAGATGCAAAAAATCCGGAAGAATTAAGAGAACACAAAGGTGTGATCCGTTTTTCACATGTCAGCTTCCGCTATCCGGGAGCGGAGGCAGATGTGTTGGAGGATATTGATTTTACAGCGGAGCCGGGTAAGACAACGGCAATCATCGGAAGTACCGGATGTGGAAAATCCACGCTGGTCAACCTGATTCCAAGACTTTATGATGTCACAGGCGGAAGTGTTACCTTAGACGGTCAGGATATCCGGAATATCCGTATGGAAGATTTGAGGGAAGAAATCGGTTTTGTGCCGCAGAAAGGTGTACTGTTTTCCGGTACGATTGCGTCAAACCTGCGTTTTGGAAAACGTGATGCTTCGGATGAGGAGATCAAAGAGGCAGCAGCGATCGCACAGGCAGCCGATTTTATTGAGGAGAAACAGGAGAAATACGACAGTGATATCGCACAGGTGGAAGCAACGTTTCCGGTGGACAAAAGCAGCGTCTTGCCATTGCACGTGCGATTGCAAAACAGCCGAAAATCTATGTGTTTGATGACAGTTTCTCTGCACTTGACTTAAAGACGGATGCGGCACTTCGAAAAGCACTGGCATCGAAAGTAAAAGACAGCACAGTCATCATTGTAGCGCAGAGAATTAGTACAATTTTACACGCAGAACAGATCCTTGTGCTTGATGATGGAAAGATCGTCGGAAAAGGTACGCATGAAGAATTGCTGAAAAACTGTGAGACATACCAGCAGATCGCCCGTTCACAGCTTTCGGCAAAAGAACTTGGCATAGAGGAAAGTGAGGTGTCTGTCAATGAGTAATGAAAGAGAAAAAGTTAGAATGCAGCACCGTGGCAGAGGACCGATGGGGCGCGGCATGCAGCCGGGAGAAAAACCGAAGGATTTAAAGAGTTCTCTGGGAAAACTGTTATCTTACATTGGAAATTTTAAAGCTGCAATTATTGTAGTCATGATTTTTGCGGCGGCTTCCACGGTATTTAATGTAATCGGGCCTAAGACTTTAGGAAAGGCAACCACAGCGCTCTCCGAAGGACTGATGGCAAAGATCCAGGGCACGGGAAGCATCGATTTTACCTATATCGGACAGATCCTTTTATTTGTGTTAGGGCTTTATGTGTGCAGTGCGGCATTTAACTTTATCCAGGGCTGGATTATGACCGGTGTAACGCAGAAGATCTGCTACCGCATGCGTAAAGAAATCTCCAGGAAAATCAACCGCATGCCGATGAAATATTTTGAGAGCCGTACTTACGGAGAAGTTTTATCGAGAATCACCAATGATGTCGATACCTTAGGACAGGGATTAAACCAGAGTATCACAACGATCATCACGTCGGTTGCAACCTTAGTCGGGGTGCTGATCATGATGTTAAGTATCTCCCCGTTAATGACGCTGATTGCAATCGTGATCCTGCCGATCTCCATGGCACTGATCTCATTTGTGGTCAAAAAATCCCAGAAATACTTCAAAGACCAGCAGGAATATTTAGGTCATATCAATGGACAGGTCGAGGAGGTTTATGGCGGGCATTTAGTCATCAAGGCATTCAACCGTGAGAAAGACACGATTGAGGAATTTAACCGCACCAATGAGATTTTATATCAGTCCGCATGGAAATCACAGTTTTTGTCAGGTATGATGCAGCCGATCATGATGTTTGTCGGAAACCTCGGTTACGCAGCAGTGGCTTTATCCGGTGGACTGCTTGCAATCCGTGGAACGATCACGATCGGTGATATCCAGGCATTTATCCAGTATGTAAAAAACTTCACACAGCCGATCCAGCAGATTGCACAGGTCATCAATCAGGTACAGTCGATGGCGGCAGCATCTGAGCGTGTGTTTGAGTTTTTAAATGAGGAAGAGGAAGATCAGACCGTAGAACATCCGGCAGATGTGAGTGCCGTAACCGGAACCGTCGATTTTGATCATGTACAGTTTGGTTACAACCCGGATCAGACGATCATCAAAGATTTCAGTGCACATGTCAAACCGGGGCAGAAGATTGCAATCGTTGGGCCGACCGGCGCAGGAAAGACTACGATGGTAAAGCTTCTGATGCGTTTTTATGATGTAAACAGCGGTTCCATCAAATTAGACGGTCATGATGTCAGGGATTTTAACCGCAGGGAATTAAGAGATGCGTTTGGAATGGTATTGCAGGATACCTGGCTGTTTAAGGGAACGATCATGGAAAATATCCGTTACGGACGTTTAGAAGCTACAGATGAAGAGGTCATTGCAGCGGCGAAAGCGGCACATGCTGACCATTTCATTAAGACACTTCCGGGTGGTTACCAGATGGAATTAAATGAGGATGCAAGCAATGTTTCACAGGGACAGAAGCAGCTCCTTACGATCGCAAGGGCAATCCTTGCGGACAATAAGATTTTGATCCTCGATGAGGCAACATCTTCGGTTGATACGAGAACCGAGGTCACAATCCAGAAAGCGATGGATAATCTGATGCGTGGCAGAACCAGTTTTGTCATTGCACACAGACTCTCAACGATCCGCAATGCGGATCTGATCCTTGTCATGAAGGACGGGGATATCGTGGAGCAGGGAAATCATGAAGAACTGCTTGAAAAAATGGATTTTATGCAAATCTTTATAATTCACAGTTTGAGGATGTTGTTGCGTAAGAGGATATGGGATGTCGTCGTTTGGCGGCATCCTTTTTTCGTGCAGATTTTGCCGGGTATGGAATTCATTTTCGTTCCGGATACATAAAAGAAAAATAGCTGCATAAATTTTCCGGCAAACAGGAAACACTATGAGAAAAAGCCACATTCATGCGGCAGAAAGCAGGAAAATCATATGGACAAAATGAATATCAGAAAAGCGGCAATGATCGGCTGCGGATTCGTGGGCGCATCATCGGCATTTGCGCTGATGCAGAGCGGTATTTTTCGGAGATGGTCATGATTGATGCAGATCACGCGAAGGCGGAGGGGGAAGCGATGGATCTAAGCCACGGACTTCCATTTGCAAGACCGGTAAAAATATATGCCGGGGACTATGATGACATTGTAGATGCCGGAATTATTATCATCACGGCGGGTGCAAACCAGAAGCCGGATGAGACGCGGCTTGATCTGATCCACAAAAATGTGGAGATATACAAACAGATCATCCCGGAGATCGCAAAGCGCGGCTGTGAGGGAATCCTTCTTATCGTATCCAATCCGGTCGATATCCTTACCTACACGGCACTGAAACTTTCCGGTTTCCCGGAACACCGCGTGATCGGTTCCGGGACAGTGCTTGATACCGCCCGGTTAAAATATCTGATCGGGGAGCATTTAGGGGTAGATAACCGCAGTGTGCATGCGTTTATCATCGGGGAACACGGAGACAGTGAACTTGCCGCATGGTCCAATGCGAATATTTCCGGTGTCCGTCTGAGTGATTTTTGCGAAATGCGTGGTCATTTTATGCATGAGGAATCCGAAAACCGTATCTATGAAAAAGTAAGAAACAGCGCTTACGAGATCATTGAACGCAAGCATGCGACCTATTATGGGATTGCGATGGCGGTAAAGCGGATCTGTGAATGTATCATCGAAATGAACAGTCGATCCTTCCGGTATCTTCCATGATGCATGGCATTTACGGAATGAAAGATATTGTGATCAGCATGCCTGCCATTGTCGGAAAGGACGGTGTGGAGAACGTGATACCGATCTCACTGGACGAGGAAGAAAAAATGCAGTTGAAAAGATCAGCGAATATTTTAACCGAGATGAAAGAAATGATAAAAAAAGAACACGGGATCGGTTAAAAAAACAGGATAGTTGTGGTATAGTTTATTAGCAGATGATGTAAAAAAAATTGTATCAACAGGAATACAAAGGAGGACACATCATGTCCATGCGCATATATACCATGACACACAAAAAATTTACACCCCTGCCGGATCCGCTTTATGTACCGCTTCATGTCGGAAGGGCATGCGGGGAGAATCTGGGATATTTGGGGATGATACGGGAGAACAGATCTCAGCGCTGAACTGTTATTACAGTGAGCTGACCGGGTTTTACTGGATCTGGAAAAACTGCCATGATGCCGATTATGTCGGCACCTGCCATTACAGACGGTATCTGATCAACGAAAAAGAACAGATCTATACGGAGAAGGAATACCGGAACTGTTAAGAAAATACGATCTGGTCACGACCAAAAAAGTCCTGTTAAACAATTCTTATTACGACGGATTTTTGGCAAACCACAATATACGGGCACTGGAGATGACAGGAAAGGTCATTACAGAGAAATATCCGGAATATGCGGATGCATTTGAACAGCTTGTAAATGGCAGACAGACTTATTTTGGAAATATCCTTGTCACTTCAAAAATATTATTTGATGAATATGCATCCTGGCTGTTTTCCATTTTCTTTGAGGTGGCAGAGCGGATCGAATTAGAAACGGGGGAAGATGCCTACCATAAAAGAGTATTTGGATTTATTTCCGAATTTCTCCTGCTTGTGTGGGTTACAGTAAAAAAGCTGCGTGTATATGAGTGCAAAGTGGGAATGCTTGGAGAAAAGGCAGAGACCGGTGAATTAAAAAGGTGTCTTGCCGAATGTTTCAGAAACCGCGATGTTGATCTGGCAAAGAAAATTTTTTTGGAGACAAGAGAAAAAAGACCGGATGTATTAATGGAGGCATCTGATATCACGGGTGAATTGCATTTGTGCATGCAGATCATTGCAACCGCGGGGGAAGAAAGAAATCATGGCGAAACCATGATTTTAGAAAGAGAAAATGATTTTGGCAGGCTGATGGAGATATTTTCGAAATTAAACCGGGTTGTGAGCCGGTACCGCGAAAACAGCGAGAGCGAAGAGGATATCCGTTTTCTGGGCGAAGGGAAAATATCAAAGACCGCAGTGTGGGTGGCAGTCATGATGGGAAAAGAATCTGAAAGTGAGAAAAAAGATCTGATGGATCGCATGTTAAAATATCTTCATTAAATTTTAAGAAATGCCGGAAAGCAGGAAAATACACGCATGAGGAAGAATGCCGTAACCTGCACCGGCATTTTTTGTTGACAATTATTTTATGGTCTGCTATGATAAAACGTGCGTAAAAAAATAACATTTTTTTTATGCTGCAGATCCCTTATAATAGTAAGAGCAGGCAACCGTAGTCTAATGGATAGAACACCGGACTCCGACTCCGGCAATGCGGGTTCGATTCCCGCCGGGTGCATTTTGACAGTCAGATAGCAGGCGGCATGTTATATGTTACGCCTGTTACATATTTTATGGCGTTTTATACAACAAAAGGAAAGGGATGGAAAATACGATGGCTTCTTCAAATGTTGATGATAAATTAAAAAAAGATACAGAAAATAAAGAGACAGGCAATAAAGAAACAAATAAGATTCTTACATTTATAAAACAGAATGTGCGTTATATTACAGCAGGGGTATTGTTCCTTGCAATGGTACTTATTTTAGTAAAGGTCGGATCTCCGAAACAGCCACAGAATGGACAGAATGTTGCGGCAACAGAGGTAGCTTCAGAGGCATCAGATGACGCAAAACAGGAGTTTGAGGTGGATGCACATGAAGATGTAAATACACTGATCAACCAGTACTATACCGCATATGCAGCGGGAGACACGGATACACTTTCAACAATCGCAACCCCGCTGTCTGAAAATGAAAAAAGTTATATTTCCGTATTCAGCCAGTATGTAGATGCATACCAGAATATCAAATGCTACACAAAACAGGGGCTTGATGCATCTTCTTATCTTGTATCCGTTTATGTTGAAGTGAAATTTAAAGATGTAGATACGGTTGCGCCGGGACTGGATTTCTTCTATGTGCGCACGAATGAAGATGGCAGTGTATACATTGATAACCTTTACAGCCAGTACAATTTAAAGATTAAAGAAAATGCGTTAGATACAAGCATTCAGAACCTGATCAGTGAGTACGAGGACAGCGAAGATGTCAATACACTTCAGAAAGAAGTACAGGGTAAATATGACACGGCCATTGCTTCGGATGATAAGTTAAGTGAGATGATCTCCACGACGATTCCGAATGCGATCACTGAGTGGGCAGCACGATCGTCAGCCAGAATACCGAGACAGAGAGCACAGAGCAGGCTCCGGAAGAAACAACAGAATCAGAGCAGACTGAGACACCGGAGGAGAATACGGAGCAGCCGGCGGAAGATACACCGACACAGGGTGAGCCGGATACCGTTTATGCAGTAGATACTGTAAATGTCAGAGCAGCCGCAGATACAGAATCCGATAAAATTGGAACGTTAGAGAAAGGCACAGCACTTACAAGAACAGGTACAGATGGAGAGTGGAGTGTTGTAAATTATAACGGACAGACCGGATATATTAAGACAGAGTATCTTACAACGAAAAATTCCGATTCTGATTCAGATAACGGTGGAAATGAAGAGCAGACGACCACAAGCAATTTTATAGCTGAGGGAACAGTCATTACGCTGAGTGATTCCATAAATATCCGTTCGGGAATGAGCGAGAACGACAGCAAGATCGGAACAGCTTTTTCCGGTGAGAAGGTCACGGTAGTTATGAGCTATGCAGAGGGATGGACAAAGGTAACCTGGAATGGACAGACCGGTTATATTAAGACTTCCCTGTTACAGTAAATGTTCAATATACAATGGATGGCACATTTTTAGTAACAGACTTGTAGCCACAGTAGAAATGGCGGAGACTTTAAAGATAAGTCTCCGCTTTTGTGCAGAAAGAGAAAGGTGAAAAATGCAGGAGCCAGTCAGAATCAATAAATATCTCAGCGAGGCAGGCGTGTGCTCAAGAAGAGAGGCGGACCGTCAGGTAGAAGCAGGAAATGTGACGATAGATGGTGTGGTTGCTTCCATGGGAGCAAAAGTATTGCCAGACCAGACGGTTCTTTTTTGCGGAAAGCCGGTAAAAAAAGAAGAGGAAATGATACTTCTGGCATTTCACAAGCCAACCGGAATTGTATGTACCGCTGAAAAGAGGGAAAAGAATAATGTCGTGGATTACATCAATTATCCGAAACGGATTTATCCGATTGGAAGGCTGGACAAAGATTCCGAAGGCTTATTGCTTATGACAAACAATGGTGACATTGTAAACCGCATCATGCGTGCCGGAAATATGCATGAAAAAGAATATATCGTCACGGTCAACAAGCCCGTGACCGACAGTTTCCTGCGTGGACTTGCAGGAGGAGTTCCACTGGTGGAATTAAATGCCACGACGCGCAAATGCAAAGTATGGAGGATCGGGAAAAGGCAGTTTGGCATTATACTGACACAGGGATTGAACCGTCAGATCCGGCGCATGTGTGAATATTTTGGGTATAGAGTGGAAAAACTGGTAAGAACGTATCATGAATATTGAACTGGGAGATTTAAAAGCCGGAACTTACCGCGAGGTAACTCCGCAGGAATATAAAGAGTTGATGAGGCTGGTAAAAGATTCATCAAATACGACAGTGATTCACGGACGGGATGGAGGAGACAGATGACACCGGAAGAACAGATCAAAGAGTTAAGGGATAAGATCAATTATCACAGTGACAGATATTATAATCAGGACAGTCCTGAGATCTCTGATTATGAATTTGACATGCTGATGCAGCAGTTGAAAAAATTAGAAAAAGAGCATCCGGAACTGGTGACAAAAGATTCTCCGACACAGCATGTCGGCGGCACGGCAAAGCGGACTGCCGGAGTCTTAGTGCATCACAATGTGCCGATGTTAAGTCTTCAGGATGTTTTCTCAAAAGAAGAGGTCGTTGATTTTGTAGAGCAGATGAAAGAGCAGCTTGATGATCCGGAGTTTGTGGTCGAATATAAGATTGATGGGCTGTCCATGGCGCTGCGTTATGAAAATGGCGATCTTTCACTTGCATTGACGCGCGGTGATGGTGTGAATTTTGGCGAGGATGTGACCGCGAACGCAAAAGTGATCTCAGATGTCAAAAAGAAATTAAAGGACAAACCGGAATATTTGGAGATCCGTGGGGAAGTCTACATGAAAATGAAGATTTTGACAGAGTCAATGAACAGCAGGAACTGCTTGGAAAAAAGATTTTTGCAAATCCGAGAAACTGCGCAGCAGGAACGCTGCGTCAGCTTGACAGCCGCGTGACAAAAGAGAGAAAACTTTCCATGTTTGTATTTAATATCCAGCAGGTGCGTGGCATGGACATTATGACTCACACGCAGGGATATGAATTTTTAAAGAGACAGGGCATCCCGATCATCGAAGATTACAAAGTATGCAAAACAGCGGATGAAGTCTGGAATGCAATTACAGCGATCGGAGAAACCGTGGAAATCTCGGCTACGATATCGATGGTGCGGTCATTAAGATCAACCGCTATTCGGACAGGGAACTGCTCGGAAATACATCAAAAGTTCCAAAATGGGCAATCGCATACAAATATCCGCCGGAAGAAAAGGAAACAAAACTGCTTGATATTGAACTTTCCGTTGGAAGGACCGGAAGGATCACACCGACTGCCGTGTTTGAGCCGGTGCGCCTGTGTGGAACGTCTGTTTCAAGGGCAACACTGCACAATCAGGATTTCATTGATGATTTAGATGTCGGCATTGGCGATACGATCGTGGTTTACAAATCCGGAGAGATCATTCCGAAAGTAAAAGAAGTCCGCAAGGAAAAAAGACCGGACGGCTGGAAGCGTTTTATGATTCCGGATGTCTGTCCGGTCTGCGGTGCAAAGACGGAACGTGAAAAAGATACTGCGGATATCAAGTGTACTTCACCAAACTGTCCGGCACAGTTAGAACGTCATATCATTAACTTTGTCGCAGGGATGCCATGGATATCAAGGGATTTGGTACAGTTTATATTGAAGAACTTGTTCGTTTGGGGTATATTAAGGATATTGCCGATATATTTGAACTGAAAGATCACAGGGAAGAGTTGATCGAACAGGGTATTATCGGAAAAGAAAAGAATACAGACAAGCTTTTAGAAACAATCGAAAAGGCAAAAGAAAATGATGCATACATGCTTCTGACCGGATTTGGTATTCCGAATGTTGGAAAAGCTGCCGCAAAGACGATCATGAAACGTTTTCCTTCGATCCTTGATTTAGAGGATGCTGACAGGGATGCCCTGATGGAGGTGGACGATGTCGGGGAAGTCAGCGCAGACTGCATTTTCCGTTTCTTCCATGATAGAAAAAAATAAAGAAATGATCGCCCGACTAAAGTCTTTAGGTGTGAACATGGAAGCGGAAGAGACCGAGACGATCGATTCGGCAGTCAGTGGAAAAACAGTTGTCATCACAGGTACACTGCCGACACTTGGAAGAAAAGAAGCGGCGGAACTGGTGGAGAAATACGGCGGAAAAGTATCAGGATCCGTATCGAAAAAGACAGATTATGTTGTTGCAGGAGAGAGTGCGGGCAGCAAACTGACAAAGGCACAGGAACTTGGAATCACGGTGCTCACGGAAGCAGAACTGTTTGTACTGCTTGGAATCAGCGCAGAGAATGGAGAATAGTGTGGCAAATAAGCTCGATAGCTTATTTGCCACACAGATATTTGTTTCTGAGCAAAACAAATATCTTTTATGGCAGACAGAAATTTGAAATTTCCGTCGCCGCTTCGCAACAAGTTGCTCAGAGAATGGAGAATGTTATGCCAATTAAAACACAGAGTGATTTACCGGCGAAAGAGATATTGGAGAAGGAAAATATATTTGTTATGGATGAAAGTCGAGCAACACATCAGGATATCCGCGTTATTGAGATTGGAATCCTGAATTTAATGCCGTTAAAAGAAGACACAGAGCTGCAGCTCTTGCGTTCGCTGTCGAACACACCGCTGCAGATCAATGTGACATTTATCACAGTATCGTCCCATGAGTCAAAAAACACATCCATGAGCCATTTAAACAAATTCTACGAGACGTTTGATGGAGTAAAAAACCGTTATTTTGACGGACTCATCATCACAGGGGCTCCGGTGGAACAGATGGAATTTGAGGAAGTAGACTACTGGAAGGAAATGTGTGATATTTTTGAATGGACGAAAACACATGTGACATCTACGATGCATTTATGCTGGGGTGCACAGGCAGGACTTTATTATCATTATGGATTGAAAAAGCATCTGCTGGACAAAAAGGTATTCGGGGTGTTTGAACATCATGTCATGAACCGCAAAGTGCCGTTAGTCCGCGGCTTTGACGATTATTTTATGGCACCGCACTCCAGACATACAGAAGTGAGAGCGGAAGATATCCGTAAAATACCGGATCTGACGATTCTTGCCGAGTCTGATGAGGCAGGTGTGTTCCTTGCAATCGCAGACGAAGGCAGACGCATTTTCGTCATGGGACACCCGGAGTATGACCGTGTCACACTTGACAAGGAGTACAAACGTGATAAAGAAAAAGGACTGCCGATCGATCTCCCGGTCAACTATTATCCGGATGATGATGATACGAAAAAGCCGAGGCTGGAGTGGCGGTCACATGGGAATATCCTCTACTCAAACTGGCTGAACTACTATGTGTACCAGACGACACCGTATGAGTTCATTGATACGGCGGAGATTGTAGGGAAATAAGGTCGTCTTCCCGGAAATAAGGTCGTTTTCCCGGAAATAGAGACTTAGAGCCGTATTTGGTTTGCTTCAGAAAATTATAAAATTGTATAAAATGGCACATATTTTGATAGCGAAAGTGTGTAGATAGTGTGTAGCATACACAACTCCAAAAAACAAAAGAAAATAGAGCTCTGATATGACAAAAATATGAGAAGAACGTGAAAACTTTCTTCTCTTTTTTTGCGTAAAAATGAGGTGTTGTGATGCAGTTATTTTTTTTAAGATTGGGTTCGGTATTTGAAATCATCAAGTTGTCTTGATGATTTAATTATGGATTTATGAGATGAAAATGGATATATCTATTCTGCAAATGTTGATGTATATTATCCAGATATTAAATTTGTATATGATACAACAAAAATAGAAATGTCACAATATTATTTTGACTGTTATTATATACGGAATAATTCTAAATATAATATTACATTTTGTAGAGATGCCGTTTCTTGCTTGGATCAAGCATATGAATGGTTTTCAAAAAGGCTTCTGGAGATATGACCGTTAGTCAATGGAAACAAAATAGATTTTATCCGTACTATCCTGGATTAGAAGTAGATGTGTTAGATGTTGTTGGAATAGCAGTATCTGGACAGACAAAGCTTAAAAATGTAAGAAATACTTATAAGGACGAGTAAAAGCAAAGGGCTGTAAAATGATTCTATGATAAAGAAACGCTATCGGTGGATGTCGATTCTGGTGTTTCTTCACTTTAATCTTCTTGTTTAAAAAAATAACTACTTTTGCATAGAAACTGTTAATGATATATAAGGCGCTTTAAAAATTTGCTGGCTAGTACAATTCAGGGAATGTTAGAAGCCGAAATGGACGATCAGTTAGGTTATGATAAGTATTAACGTTCACATGAGCCATACTATCGAAATGACTCAAAGTCAAAAACTGTGCAAAGCCAATATTATCTTCCTATGAAAAAGACTTTGAATTAACTTTTACACATAATTCCACAGCTATAGAAGGTAATACATTGACGCTGATGGAAACCAAGGTAGTACTGGAAGATGGAATATCTGTAGGCGGAAAAGAACTGCGTGAAATATATGAAGTTGTCAATCACAAGAAGGCGTATCAGTATGTTAAAAAGTGCATTGCGGAAGGAAAAATACTGGATGAACCTATTGTAAAGGATATTCATGCAATTTTGACAGAAAATATTATAGTTGGTGGTATTTACCGGAATCAGGAAGTACGGATCAGTGGTGCGGGGCATGTTCCGCCAGTTGGGAATGGCCGGTATCTATCGCAAAAGAAAATCGACTGGATTATTACAATGCCCTGGTAACCTATGCGGTACGAGGAGAGCTCGGAGAATTTGCAGATTTAGTGGCAGAATTGTAAGAACAGCAGTTAGATGTCTATATCAAACTGATTTAAAGATAAAGATACTACCATTCTGACAGATAATCCCGGTTTTATACAAATTTTAGTTTCCAAAACAAGAATAGTCTGTTATAATAAGTTTATAATATCACTTAGGAGGCAATTAGCGATGGGTGAGGATAGAAAAACATTTAAAATAAAGGATGGTAATTTGGGAGAAGTGAAGATAGCAGATGAAGTAGTTGCCATCATTGCAGGGCTTGCCGCTACAGAGGTTGAAGGGGTAGGTTCCATGGCTGGCAACATTACAAATGAACTTGTTAGTAAGCTTGGCATGAAGAATCTTTCCAAAGGCATTCGAGTAGAGGTGCTTGAGGGAACCGTCAATGTGGACGTTGCGCTGAATATCTCTTATGGTTATTCCATTCCGGAGGTATCTGCCAAAGTACAGGACAGAGTAAAAAATGCGATTGAAAATATGACAGGACTTGAAGTATCCGTAGTGAACATCCGTATCGCAAGTGTGGACATGGGCAACAATAAATAATGCTATTCTAAGAAAAGAGGGTGTCTTAAGCGACATCCTTTTTCCTTATGCGTAAAAGAATACAAGAAGAAAGGATGACAGAAGAAAAGAATATGACCAGAAGAGAGATAAGAGAGCAGGTATTTAAAATGCTGTTCCGTGTGGAATTTTATAATCAGGAAGAGATGTCAGAGCAGATTGCATTGTGTGAGGATGATGCCTGCAGCTGGAAAGAAAAAGACAAAGACATATATTTTTGAAAAAGTAGAAAAGATTTCTGAAAAGCTTGAGGAGATCGACGCGAAGATCAATGAGGTATCAGAAGGCTGGAAAACAGGAAGAATGGGAAAAGTTGATCTGACATTGATCCGTCTGGCAGTGTATGAAATGCTGTATGAGGAAGATGTACCGGCGAAAGTTGCAATCAACGAGGCGGTGGAACTTGCAAAACAGTACGGCACGGACAATTCACCTTCATTTGTAAATGGCGTACTGGCAAAACTGGTATGATGAAAAACGTATATTCCGTAGGGCAGGTCAATACATATATCAAAAATATGTTTGCCCAGGATTTTATGTTACAGCGGATCAGTGTAAAGGGAGAAGTGTCTAACTGCAAATATCATACGTCCGGTCATATCTATTTTACGATCAAGGATGCAGCCGGGACGCTTAACGCAGTGATGTTTGCGGGCAGCAGAAAAGGTCTGAAGTTCCAGATGAAAGAAGGCGACCAGGTTGTCGTGACGGGTTCGGTGGAAGTATACGAGCGTGATGGAAAGTATCAGATCTATGCAAGAGAAATCGAACTTGACGGTGCGGGAAACCTTTACCAGAAGTTTGAAGCTCTGAAACAGGAATTAGAAGAAATGGGAATGTTTGCGGCAGAATACAAACAGCCGATCCCGCCGTATGCAATGAAGATCGGAGTTGTGACAGCACCGACCGGTGCTGCGGTGCAGGATATCCGCAATATTTCTGCGAGACGCAACCCGTTTGTGCAGCTGATTTTATACCTGCTTTAGTGCAGGGGGATGGTGCTGTAGAGAGTATTGTAAATGGAATCCATGCGTTAGATGCGCTTGGGGTGGATGTCATGATTGTCGGCAGGGGCGGTGGTTCGATTGAAGATCTGTGGGCATTCAATGAGGAAGAGGTAGCGCGAGCCATTTTTGAGTGTGAAACTCCGGTTATTTCAGCAGTCGGTCATGAAACAGACTGGACGATCGCTGATTTTGTGGCAGATCTGCGGGCACCTACGCCGTCGGCAGCAGCAGAACTTGCAGTGTTTGATTATGCGGCAGTGGAGGGAAGACTTGGCGAGATCAAAGAGCGGATGTTCTTATTGAATATGCAGCGCATCCAGCAGATGCGAAAAGAATTAGAACATGCAAAGGACAGACTTTCCTATCTGAGCCCTGAGGGGCAGCTGCGCGAAAAAAGAAAATATGCGGCAGATCTGGAAGAACAGCTAAGAAACCGCATGGAGCATATGATTGAGCTGCGCAGGCATAAGCTGGCGCTGCTTTCGGAAAGATTAGAGGGTGTGTCGCCGGTAAAAAAACTTGCACAGGGATATTCTTATGTGACAGATGAAAACGGGCATACACTTACAGATGCAGAGGGTGTGAAAGCGGGTGACCGTGTGAAAATCCGCCTGTTAAAAGGTGCGTTAGAGGCAGAGGTGACGGAGGTTTTACATGAGCGATGAAACAAAAAACAAGCCTGCGCTGGAAGATAATTTTGCAGAACTTGAGGATATTTTAAAACAGATGGAACAGCCGGAGATTTCACTGGAACAGTCATTTTTGCTGTATCAGAGCGGTGTGGAAAAATTAAAAGAGTGCAATGTGATGTTAGATACCGTAGAGAAAAAGATGCAGATTTTAAATGCCAAAGGGGAACTGGAAGATTTTTAAGATGCAGACGGTGCATATGGAGGAGCAGATATGGATATCAAAGCGGAAATAGGCAGACATACAGATGAGGCAGAACAGATCATAACTTCCTATCTGCCAGAGGAAAAGGGATACCAGAAAACTGTGATCGAAGCAATGAATTACAGTTTTCTTGCAGGAGGAAAAAGATTACGGCCGATTCTTATGTTAGAGACTTACCGGCTGTTTGGCGGAAAATCGAAAGTAATCGAGCCGTTTATGGCTGCAATCGAGATGATACATACATATTCACTGGTGCATGATGATCTTCCGGCGATGGACAATGATGAATACCGCCGTGGCAAAAAGACAACACATGTGGTGTATGGGGAGGCAATGGCGATCCTTGCCGGGGATGCTCTTTTGACATATGCATTTGAGACGGCGGCGAAGGCACTGGATATCGAACCACAGAATCCGGGAATTGGAAAAGCAATCCGCATTTTGTCTGCAAAAGCGGGAATTTATGGAATGGTCGGCGGACAGACAGTGGATGTTGAGTCTGAGAATACCTGTGATATGACAAAAGAAAAACTTGATTTTATCTATCGTCTCAAGACAAGTGCGCTGATCGAGGCGTCCATGATGATTGGAGCTGTTCTTGCTGGGGCGACCGGAAGTGAACAAAAGATCGTGGAAGAGGTGGCATCAAAAGTCGGCCTTGCATTCCAGATACAGGATGATATCCTTGATGTGACAAGTACGATGGAAGTGCTTGGAAAGCCGATCGGCAGTGATGAGAAGAATCACAAGAGCACCTATGTGACGTATGAAGGAATCGAGAAGGCAAAACAGGATGTTGCAGACCTTTCGGAAAAGGCGATCGCACAGATGGAGACACTGGTTGTGAAAAATGAATTCCTGACAGAATTATTGCGCTATCTGATTTCGCGTGAAAAATAATTCGCCGTTCGTCAATCATGTGAGCATGTTGACTCTCTTGCGCTCATTATATCATGTGCAAAAACAGCACATGATCCAATTCGCCGTTCGTCAATCATGCAGGCATGTTGA
>ENA-OQCN01000212-OQCN01000212.1-human-gut-metagenome-genome-assembly--contig:-NODE-212-length-30258-cov-2.744648_pt1 | contig 30258 bp, 34 predicted proteins | sample MGYA00242497_ERZ504576 | MGnify/ENA primary metagenome ERZ504576 (study PRJEB26092, sample SAMD00036296) | human gut metagenome | host: Homo sapiens | study: EMG produced TPA metagenomics assembly of...
CAAAGAATTTCAGAAATTACAGATCAGTTTTGAAAAGAGGAAGAGCCAGCTGGAGAGTATTCAGGAGCAGCTGCAGAACCAATTGAAGGAACCTGTACTGACATGGATCTATGAAGAAAGTACAAGACAGAGGATAAAAACTGATTCGGAGCTGTCACAGGATCATAGTAATGAAACAATGTATCCGCAGGAAAGTTGTGATGTATCACAGACTTTGCTGCAGGGAAAGAAAGCAGCAGAATGGTTGAAACAGCAGCAGGATATTCTGGAACAGAAACAAAAGGATCTGACAGTACTTCTGGAACAGAGAAAACTTCTGGAGGCGCAGATTGGTAAGATTCAGACAGAACTCACAACGATCGCAGACCAGATCAATCAGAATCAGCAGCAGACAGCAGCAGAGAAATCCAGATATGAACAGCTGCAGAAGCAGAGAGAGAATATGGAAAAGGAGCTGGGTGAGAAAACAAAAGAGGAAATTCTGTCTCAGATCCGGCTTAAGACTGAGGAACAAAAGAAGCTTGAAACACATTACAAGACAGTAACAGAAGCGAAAGAAGTATTAGAGAAGAAAATGACAGAGTTGAATTCTGTAATCACATCTCTGACAGAACAGTTAAAAGAATCCATAAGTATTTCAGCTGAGGAACTGAATGCTCAGAAAGAAAGCTTGCACAGCAAAGAAATCACTTTCAGCAAATCGTGATGAAATCCATGCTCGGCTGGAAATCAACAGTGACATGTATGAAAAAATCCGCAGACAGCAGACAGAACTTCTGAAAACTGAAACCCGCTGGAAGTGGATGAAATCTCTCTCAGACACTGCCAATGGTACGATCACGGGTAAGGCAAGGATCATGCTGGAAACTTACATCCAGATGCAGTATTTTGACCGCATTCTTGCGCGTGCCAATATCCGTCTGATGACCATGAGCAGCGGTCAGTACGAGTTAGTTCGCAGAAAGAAACAAGAGCAGGTGGGGAAAACCGGTCTGGAACTGGATGTAGTAGACCATTACAATGGAACTGTTCGAAGTGTCAAGACCTTATCAGGCGGAGAAACATTTCAGGCATCTCTGTCTCTGGCACTGGGACTTTCTGATGAAATTCAGTCAAGCTCCGGCGGAATCCAGCTTGATACCATGTTTGTGGATGAAGGTTTCGGATCTTTGGATGAAGATGCCCTTGATCAGGCAATCCGCGCATTGAAGGATCTCAGTCAGGGAAGCAGACTGGTTGGGATCGTCTCCCATGTGGCAGAACTGAAAGAACGTATTGATAAGAAAATCATAGTAACCAAGAAAAGGACAGAAGATGGAGCTGGAAGTACGATCTGCATAGAGGGCTGAGATTTTATGGAATTGCTCTGCTGCAAAGCGGCTCCCACAATTCTCAATAAGAAATAGAGTAGAAAAACAGAGGGGATACAGTATGTATATTCCTCTGTTTTTTGCGATTTAAAAAATTACTAAAAAGTTATATAAAATTAACTTGACAGAATATCAGAGATAGTATATATTAAACTATAGAGTTAGATGCAAATAACTTAAGCTACTGACCAATCTGTTGAAGGTCTTTTTGCAGCAGTAAATTCAAGCCTTATAGCAAACAAAAGCAATAAAATGTTTCGTAAAGCTTTATTTTTTGATAAATGGTTAGTGCATTCTAACCGATATTTTGTTATTGAGAAAGGAATCATAACATGCTGGAGAAATCTGTGATCGAACATTGTTCACCTACATTAGCATCTATTAAAACCGGAAATCTTTTTACATATAAATATGAATCTGAGGAAGAATTATGGAAAAGCGTAGAAGGCTTTAATGAATGTGTAAGAGAAAAAGGCGTTTCCCTCACAGTACTTCGCAGGAGTGAGAAAAAGGCGCTGATTTATGTCTGCCGGTTCTCAAGCTTGAAAGAGATCTGAAGAAACCTGGTGTTGCGAGTTTCATAAAGAAGTATGGGTATGAGAGTACAGATCCTGCATATGCACTTGAGAGACTGAGAAGCCGCCTGGCCAGAGAGAAGATTTTCCTCATGAAATCGGATTATTTCTGGGATATCCGCTGGGAGATGTGATTGGATTTATCAAGAATGCAGGGCAGAACTGTAAATGTGTAGGTTGTTGGAAGGTTTACTGCAATGAATGTGAGGCAATAAAGCTTTTGCCAGATTTAAGAAATGTACCAGCGTGTATGTACGTCTCTGGAATCAGGGAAGAAGTGTACGTCAGCTGACGGTGGCAGCGTAAGGAAGAAGCTATATACAGTAATATAGCAGGGATGGAGAGTTCGTTTAAGAATCAGTATAATAGAAAAGCCGTATGACTTTTTATTATAATATAAATCATGGCTTTGCGGCAAAGAAAAAGCAGAGCGAATTTAAGGAGGATTTTAATCATGAGTAAAGTAGCAGTTGTATATTGGAGCAGCACAGGAAACACAGAAGCAATGGCAAACGCAGTTGCAGACGGAATCAGGGAAAAAGGCGGCGAAGCTGTTCTTCATACCTGTGAGGATTTTGACGGTTCTAAAGTTGCTGAATATGATGCAATCGCCTTCGGATGCCCTGCAATGGGAGATGAAGTTCTCGAAGATACAGAATTCGAGCCAATGTTTGACGGATGCAAAGATGCCCTGAAAGGCAAGAACATCGCTCTGTTTGGTTCTTATGGATGGGGAGACGGCGAATGGATGCGTAACTGGGAAGAGTCCTGTAAAGAAGCAGGTGCAAATCTTGTATGCGACAGCGTGATCTGCCAGGAAGAGCCAGATGATGAAGCTACAGATGCTTGCAAAGCTTTAGGTGCTGCATTAGTATAACAGAATAGATAAGATAAGAAATACCGGGAGACTGTCTGCATGAATATGCGGCAGTCTTCTTTTTTCGGTTGATAATATTTACAGAAACTGTTTTGGGGATTATACTATTTATTAATAGTGAGTTCAGTTTTATAGACATTTACAGGCAGTCGCAATGTACAGGCGGAGATGGCGGCGTTTGGGCTGAAATGATTTTTATAAAAAATATAAAATAAGGGAGATACAACAATGAATCAGAGAGAAAGAATGTTAAGCGGACTTCCATATAAAGCATGGCTAGATGGTCTGGAGGAAGACAGACAGGCATGCAAGCAGAAAATCTATGATTTTAATCAGCTGCCACCATCCAGACAGAGTAAGGAAGCGCCTCAGATGATCAAGAATATTTTTGGAAAAACAGGCGAAAATGTCTGGGTGGAAGCACCATTCCACTGTGACTATGGCTGGAACATTGAAGTAGGTGAGAATTTCTATTCCAATTATAATCTGACAATCCTTGATGTGGGAAAAGTAACATGTGGAAAAAATGTTCAGATTGCGCCAAATGTCTCCATTTATACAGCGGGTCATCCGGTTCATCCGGACAGCCGTAATTCAGGATATGAATACGGAATTCCTGTAACAGTGGGAGATAATGTATGGATCGGCGGAAATACAGTGATTCTTCCGGGTGTTACCGTTGGAAGTAATGTAGTGATCGGTGCAGGAAGTGTAGTATCCAAAGATATCCCGGATAATACGATCGCAGCTGGAAATCCATGTAAAGTAATCCGCGAGATTACAGACGAAGACAGAATCTATTACTTTAAGAAACAGAAATTTGATGATGAGGCGTGGGAAGAAGTAAAGAATAAAAATAAATAGCAGAACTGACAGTTTGCCTATGCCAAAATCCCGAGACATACTTTGCGAAGCGTGTTGCTGTGAACGGAGTGAACAGTAATCAATTCCACAAAATACAGGTAAATAATAGACAGGAGATGATGCATTCATCTCCTGTTTATGTTACAATGAATATGATAAATATGGGAGTTGTTCAGTAATGGAGCAATTTGCAGATATCAGGGTGGATAGAGTGAATATACAGATGGAGGCAGAAGATGCTGACAGAACAGAAATTTGACATTATCTGAAAAAGGAGAGAGAAAATGAGTCTGAAAATTGAAAAGAAAAATGAAGGAACAAAAGATACGGTATTTTTGACCGGGAGATTAGATACAGCAACTGCACCTGAATTGGATACTTTTGCCGAGAAAGAGTTGATCAATACTCAGGAACTTGTATTGGATTTTACAGGGCTTGAATATATTTCATCAGCCGGCCTGCGTGTTATTCTGAAAATGCAGAAATTTATGAATGTAAAAGGAACTATGAAATTGATTCATGTGAGTGATATCATACAGGATGTATTCGATATTACGGGATTTGCAGACATACTGTCAATCGAATGACTGTGGCTGTAAAGATACAGAACTGCACAGCGAAAAGGAGGATTCTATTTACCTGAACTGAATGAAGGAAGGAGAAGTGGATTTGAAAAGTATTACAGAAGAAGCAAAAATAGAGAATATAGCGGTAATTACAGATTTTGTAAATTCCATACTGGAAGCAAATGGATGTTCTGCAAAAGTACAGATGGAGATAGATATTGCGATAGATGAGATATTTGGCAATATTGCTATTATGCTTATACGCCAAAAACCGGAGAGGCAACTGTACAGGTTGAAATAAAGAATTTTCCTGAAAGACTGGAACTGACGTTTATAGACAAAGGCATTCCTTATAATCCATTAGAAAATAAAGATCCGGATGTTACCCTGGATATAGAAAAAAGAAAAATCGGGGGGCTTGGAATTTTTCTGGTTAAGGAAATGATGGATGAGGTTTCATATGAATATGCAGACGGGAAAAATATATTGAAATTAAAAAAGAATTTATAGATTTCATACATTGTAAGTGTATATTGCTATTCATGAACTTTTGAATAACTGCGCGTCGCATTATAGTTACTGTAGAGTGGACAGCAGCGATTTATGTGCTCATATGTTGCAAAATGACAGAAAAGAGGAGTTTTTGCGCATGACAATTCGGAAAATGTATGATATGATGAACTTATAAATATCAATTTGTAAACTGTAAAAATATTATATTGTAAAAAAAACACACATAATTACCCACAAAATAAGAAATTTAGACGCAAGATTGTTCGAGAAATCAACTTGTCGGCACACTAACAGGAAATATGGGTAGAAAATATCTGTAAGAAATATGTATAAAATAATATGTAATCAGGAAGGAGATATAAATTATGGGATTGATCAAATCAGCAGCCGGTGCATTTGGCGGAACAATGGCAGATCAGTGGAAGGAGTTTTTTTACTGCGATGCAATAGATAAAGATGTTCTGGTTGTAAAGGGTGAGAAGAGAGTAGGCGGACGTTCTTCCAACAAAAAAGGCAGTGATAATATTATTTCAAGCGGTTCCGGAATTGCTGTTGCAGATGGTCAGTGTATGATCATCGTAGAACAGGGAAAGGTTGTGGAGGTTTGTGCAGAACCCGGACAGTTTACCTATGATGCATCCACAGAACCAAGTATTTTTGCCGGAAGTCTGGGAGAGGGGATCCACAGGACTTTTGATACAGTAAAGAAGCGTTTTACATTTGGCGGCGATACAGGCAAAGACCAGAGGGTTTATTATTTTAATACAAAAGAACTGGTAGATAATAAATTTGGAACAGCAAATCCAATCCCATTCCGGGTAGTTGACAGAAATATCGGTCTTGACATAGATGTATCTGTGCGCTGTAATGGAGTATATTCTTATAAGATTGTCGATCCGCTCCTGTTTTATACAAATGTGTGCGGAAATGTTGAACAGCAGTATGACAGAGAAGAAATTGAAGTTCAGTTAAAGACAGAATTTGTAAGTGCTCTTCAGCCTGCATTTGCAAAAATCTCAGAACTTCAGATCCGTCCAAGTGCCATTCCGGGACATGTTCTGGAATTATGCGATGCCATGAATGAAGCCCTTACGAAAAATGGCAGCAGACCAGAGGTCTTGCGGTTGTTTCCATTGCCATGAATCCTGTGACTCTTCCGGAAGAGGATGCACAGCTTATCAAAGATGCACAGAAGAATGCCATTCTCAGAGATCCGACTATGGCAGCAGCGACACTTGCCGGTGCTCAGGCAGATGCAATGAAATCAGCAGCCTCCAACACTGCAGGTGCTATGACCGGATTTATGGGAATGGGCATGGCAGGTCAGGCAGGTGGAGCGAATATGCAGAATCTCTATCAGATGGGGGCACAGCAGCAGGCAGCACAGAATATGCAGCCGGCATCCGGGGCAGGAACATGGAAATGTGAATGTGGTGCAGAGAATACAGGAAAATTTTGCTCTGAATGCGGTAAACCGAAACCGCAGCAGGAAGAGTGGATATGTAGCTGCGGCGCAGTAAATACAGGAAAATTCTGTTCTGAATGCGGAAGCCCAAGACCGGCAGGAAAGTGGACATGCAGTTGTGGTGCGGTAAATACAGGAAAGTTCTGTGCAGAGTGTGGAAAGCCAAGACAGTAAATACAGCAGGGGGAGGAATGGCTATGTCTGATCTGAGAGAATATAAATGCCCTGCCTGTGGCGGTGCAATAGAATTTGACAGTAAGTCCCAGAAAATGAAGTGTCCATACTGTGATACAGAATTTGAACTGGAGACATTAAAAGAACTGGATGAGCAGATGGAGCGTGAAGCCGGACAGCAGGATGATCTGTCAGGATGGCAGACAGATGCCGGTGGAGAATGGCAGGAAGGTGAGACAGATGGAATGAATGTCTATACCTGTCAGTCCTGTGGTGGTGAGATTATCGCAGATGAGAATACAGAAGCATCAAATTGTCCGTATTGTGGAAATCCTGTAATTATGACAGAGAAGTTTAAAGGTGCATTAAGGCCGGATCTGGTGATTCCGTTCAAATTGGATAAGAAAGCGGCAAAAGAAGCATATTACAGGCATATTAAGGGAAGAACATTTTTGCCAAAAGCATTTCGCAGGGAAAATCATATTGATGAGATTAAGGGGCTGTATGTTCCGTTCTGGCTTTTTGACGGGGATGTTGATGCTGATGTGCGTTATAAGGCGACAAAGGTAAGAATGTGGAGTGACCATGATTATGATTATACGGAGACCAGCTACTATTCTGTGGAGCGAAGCGGAGAGATGACATTCGTTTCTGTACCTGTAGATGGATCAGAAAAGATGGCAGATGATTTGATGGAATCCATTGAACCATTTAAAATTTCAGAGTCTGTGGATTTTCAGACCGCATATCTTTCCGGATATCTGGCAGATAAGTATGATGTCAGTGAAAAAGAGAGCATCAACAGGGCACATGACCGTATGAAAAAGAGCGCAGAGGAAGTACTGGCAGATACAGTGAAGGGTTATGCTTCTGTTGTTCCCGAAAATACAAACGTAAATATTTCAGGCGGAAAAGCACAGTATGCACTGTATCCGGTATGGATTCTGAATACAACATGGAAAGATAAGAAATATATATTTGCAATGAACGGACAAACCGGAAAAATGACAGGAGACCTTCCGATTGACAGGGGAATTTATTTGAAATGGCTTGCCGGACTGACCGCTGTATTTACGGTTGTTTTGTGCCTTGCCGGACTGCTGATTTTTTAAGGGAGGACGAAAGATATGCTGAAGAAAAAGATCATACCTGTATTTCTGGCTTCTGTCCTTACTGTATCAGGTACAACAGGATTTGTGACGGAAGCATTTTCAGAAAATGTTTATGCGGCAGAAGAAGTGCATACAGAAAGGCTGGCAGATTTTGCAGATCTGTTAGATGATGGGCAGAAAGAAGAACTGGAGGCGAAACTGGATCAGGTCAGCGAGGACTACGGCTGTGATGTTGTGGTTGTCACAGAGGAGACTCTGGATGGTGCAGTTCCGCAGGATTATGCAGATGATTTCTTTGATTATAATGACTATGGCATGGGAGAGGACAAGAGTGGTATATTGTTTTTGATAACCATGTCAGAACGTAAGTGGTGTATCTCCACACACGGAGAGGCTATTCAGATTTTTACTGATGCAGGACAGGAATATATGACGGATAATTTTGGGTCATATTTATCCGATGGTGAGTATTATGATGGCTTTATGAAGTTTGCTGATCTGTGCGAAGAATTTATCATTCAGGCACAGAGCGGAGAACCGTACGATGTAGAAAATCTGCCGGAGGAAACCATCCCTTTTTATATGATATTTCTCATTTCGCTTGTGGTCGGATTTGTGATCGCGCTGATCGTAACCGGAGTAATGAGAAGCCGGATGAAGACTGTACATATGAAGCCGGATGCAGCAGATTATATGAAAGACGGAAGTCTTCATATTAACAGAAGCCGGGATATATTTCTGTATCATCAGGTCACACGTACGGCGAAGCCGAAGGAAGAGAGTTCCGGTGGCGGTGGAAGCAGTACCATACAAGTTCTTCGGGTGAGACGCATGGGGGTTCCAGTGGATCATTTTAACTGACTGGCATGACATATAAAAATCCTGATCTTTTATATTATTTTATGGGATAACCATAAAATGACAGGAAAGATTGGGATTTTATTTTGCGCAAAATTACGGATACCGGTTGCAAGACATCAGAGAATATGATACAGTACAAGGTGGTTTGTTTTGTGTAGAGACAGTTGTCCGGCAAAAAGAAAATAAACTGCGAAGCGGATTGCAAATATCCGCCTGACGATAACAGATTTCTGCACAAAAGAATTATAAAATGAAATAAAAAACAGAAATAATGGAGAGGACATGAAAAAATACGTTGATAATTTTATGCAATACCGGTTTCTTTTGTCAGAACTGGTAAAAAAAGGGATTAAGCTGAAATACAGACGTTCTTATCTGGGAATGATATGGTCTATGTTGGAGCCGTTGCTTACCATGATCGTGCTTACAATTGTATTTGGTACTTTGTATGGAAATACAGACAGGACCTTTCCTGTATATATCCTGACCGGACGACTCCTGTACAGTTTCTTTTCACAGTCCACCAAGGCCGCTTTGAAATCTATACGTCAGAACTCGGCAATGATCAAAAAGGTATATGTACCCAAATATTTGTATCCGCTGTCCAGTGTGCTTTTTAACTATGTGATCTTTCTGATCTCACTGATCGTACTGGCAATGGTGAGTGTGATACTTGGTGTAAAGCCTACGTTCTATCTGCTTCAGGCGCCAATCGCACTGATACTGATTCTTATTATGTCATATGGATGCGGAATGATCCTGGCAACAATAGGTGTATTTTTCAGAGATATGGAATATCTCTGGTCTGTAGCACTTATGCTGGTTATGTATACATGTGCGATTTTCTATTATCCTGAAAAGCTTTTGAAGAGTGGATGGGCATGGATACTGAAATATAACCCATTGTATTGTGTGATTGATATTTTCAGATGTTCAGTATTTGGAAAAGCAATGAATATTCATTATTTTGCATATGCACTTATCTTTTCCGTTGTGGCAATGGTGATTGGATTATTCTGCTTCAAGAAGAAACAGGATGATTTTATTCTTTACATCTGAGAACTGAGACAGAAAGCTGCAGGGCAGCGGAACGAATTATTTTTGAAAAATAAGGAGAAAAAATGAGCAAACAACCAGCGATTATTGTTGATAATGTGAGTATGAAATTTAATCTCAGCAAAGAGAAAGTAGACAGTCTGAAAGATTATATTATCAAGTCAATTAAAAAAGAGATTAAATATAATGAATTCTGGGCTTTGCAGAATGTGAGCTTTACAGTGGAAAAAGGAGACAGGGTAGGAATCCTCGGACTGAATGGTGCAGGAAAGAGTACTCTTCTTAAGGTTATCGCAGGCGTTTTCAAACCAACAGAAGGTTCAGTTACAAAACATGGGAAGATGGTTCCGCTTCTGGAACTGGGTGCAGGATTTGATCAACAGTATACAGGAAAGGAAAATATTTATCTTTACGGAGCAATGCTTGGATATTCCAAAGAATTTATTGATGAGAAGTATGATGAGATCGTGAAATTTTCCGAATTGAAGGATTTTATTGATGTGCCGATCAAGAACTATTCATCAGGTATGAAATCCAGACTTGGATTTTCGATTGCTACAGTGGTTTCTCCCAAAATTCTGATATTGGACGAGGTATTATCTGTAGGTGATGCGAAATTCCGTAAGAAGAGTGAGAAGAAAGTACTCAGCATGTTTGATTCGGGTGTAACAGTGTTGTTTGTCTCTCATTCTCTGGCACAGGTTCAGAGAATCTGTAATAAGGCGATGATTCTTGAAAAAGGAAAATTGATCGCTTACGGAGATATTGATACGATTTCTGAACAGTATGAGAAAATGACTAACTGACAGGGACAGACAGAGATATCTGTCTGACAGAGAAAAAATTTAAGAAGTCAGAAATATCCGGAGGAGTATATGACAAACGGATTAAAAAAAGAAGATTCAGCAGCTTTAAAAGGTCTTGCAGTGTTACTGCTGATCTTTCACCACTGCTACCGTCTTGCAGACAGAATCGAAAGATATCAGGTGGATCTGTGCGGGCTGACAACAGAACAGCTTGTTGCTATTGCGGAATGCTGTAAGATCTGCGTGGCAATATTTGCATTTGTATCCGGTTACGGGCTGATGTATGGATATTCGGCTAAAATGAAAAATAAAGAAAAGTATGCAGTATCAGAATGGATATCCGGACATCTTCTTTCCACTATGTCCGGATTCTGGTTTACTGCAGCTGTATCCTATCTTATTTACTTTGGACTGGGACTTAAGGATCCGAGCAAGTGGGGAGAAACCTTTTATGAAAGAGGATTCGCCGTATTTGCAGATATACTGGGAATCTCCGGACTTTTGGAGACTGAAAGTCTTAACGGGGCATGGTGGTATATGAGTGCTGCGTTTGTATTTATTATATTGCTTCCTCTGTTAGATGGGACGATTGAGAAATTTGGAGGCATATTCTGTATTGCAGTTATCTTTTTGCTTCCGAGAATTTTAGGTATTGGATTTCAGGGAGGCTCAAAGCCATATTCATTTCTTTTGATATTTGTGGCAGGAACGTTATGCTGTAAATATAATTTCTTTCAAAAATTGCATGAATACAGGCGGAAAAAATTAAAATTCATCTGTTTGTCTGCTTTACTGTGTGCCGGCCTTTTCCTGTACCATAAAATCGACCTGAAAATTTTCTGGGAATTTCGGTATACACTTGTTCCATTCCTGCTGATTCTCTTTTTGCGTTGAATATTTGTTCAGGATTACGCCTGTATCCTTGTTCCTTCAGTATCTGGGCAAGCATTCCATGAACATCTGGCTAGTACATACATTTGTGAGAGATTCTCTGGGAAAATATGTATTTGCATTAAAAAAATTCTGGCTGATTCCTGTTGCAGTTCTTGTGATTTCGCTGGGAATCAGTTACTGCCTGGATTTTCTTAAGAAGATTACAGGATATCAGAAACTGATACGGCTGTTACAGAAAAAGGTGACGGAACATTATGCGGTACGGGAATGATTTTTCGAGAGGATCGCAATAGGATTCAGAGTGGACAATAGTGACGGATGGGAGAGCGTATCATGAAAATACTGCAGATTGGAATGGGAAATGTTGCCGGAGGTCTGGAAGCATTTGTGATGAATTACTATAGAGTTCTGGTGCATATGGATATACAGTTTGATTTTGTGTGTATGTATGATAAAATTGCATATGAAGAGGAAATCAGGAAACTGGGTGGAAGGATCTACTATATTCCAAATGTAAAAAAGAACTATCAGGGCTATATAAAAGAACTGAAAAAAATATTAAAAGAAACAAAATATGATGCAGTACATGTAAATATGCTTTCAGCTGCAAATATTGTTCCGTTACGTGTGGCTCATACAATGAAAGTGCCAAAGATAATTGCGCACAGCCACAGCTCTTCCTGTCCCGGACTGATCAGAAAAATCATGGACAACTGGAACAGACCAAAGATTGCAAAATATGCTACTGACAGGATTGCATGCGGAGAAATGGCGGGCAGGTGGCTGTTTGGAGATAAAGCTTTCCAAAGCGGTCAGGTTACGTTGATCAATAATGCCATTCAGGCAGAGAAGTTCAGTTTTTCAGAAAAAGACAGAGATTCACTCAGAAAGGAACTGGGATGGGAAAATAAAACAGTGATCGGTCATGTAGGAAGATTTGATATTCCGAAGAATCATGACAGAATGCTTGATATTTTCCAACAGATCGTTTCCGAAAAAAAAAGATGTGATGCTGTGTCTGGTAGGTCCAAAGGAAGGTCTGTACAAAGAGATAAAAGAGAAAACAGTGCAGAAAGGACTGGAAGATAAGGTATATTTTGCCGGTAAACAGGAGAATATCCGCAGGTATTTATCTGCTATGGATGTTTTTCTGTTTCCGTCTGTTTTTGAGGGTGTGCCATTTGCGCTTATTGAAGCCCAGGCAAATGACTTGCCTGCGTAATGTCAGAGGCGGTGTCTGAGGAGGCAGTTGTTTTTCCTGAGAGAGTCAGACGGCTGTCACTTGACAGAGATAATATACAGTGGGCGGCAGCAGTGATGGCAATGAGTTCTATGAACAGAGAAGCGGCTGATCTGATAAAGATGCGGCTGTCAGATGCGCATTTTAACATTGAGACAGAGGCAAAACGTTTGAAAGATTTATATTATCATACGAGGTAAATTACAGATGGACAAGATTGATTTTGTATTGCCATGGGTGGATGGATCAGACTCAGCCTGGATAAAGCAGAGAAATGAGTATCTGGGAATTAAAAATGACCAGACACAGGACAGCAGATTTCGGGACTGGGAAAATCTGCAGTACTGGTTCAGAGGTGTTGAAAAATTTGCTCCATGGGTGAATCATATATATTTTGTGACATGGGGGCATATCCCTTCCTGGCTGAATACAGATCATCCGAAGCTGACAGTTGTAAAACACGAGGATTATATTCCGAAGCAGTATCTGCCCACATTCAGCAGTCATCCCATTGAACTGAATATGCATCGGATCCGAGGTTTATCCGAACAGTTTGTATATTTTAATGATGATACCTTCATCATAAATAAAATGGAACCGGAAGACTTTTTCAGAAATGGTCTTCAAGAGACTATTGTATAGAAACAGCTTTGGTACAGGATGATATCAATAATCCGTTTGCCTGCATTCTTATGAACAATGCGGCACTTGTAAATATGCATTATTCAAAGAGAGAAGTGATTGGCAGAAACTGGAAAAATGGTTTCATCCTGCATATGGAAAAATGGTATTCAGAAATATGCTGATGCTTCCGTACAGGGAGTTTTCCAGTTTTAAATATTCTCATATCTCAAGCTCTTTTTTGAAGAGTACCTTTTGAAGAAGTGTGGAAGGAAGAGGGTGAAGTGCTGGACAGAGTATGCAGGACACGATTCCGTTCTCCGGGGGATGTAAATCAGTATGTGATGAAATACTGGCAGTATATGGAGGGAAAATATGAACCTCAATCACCGAAAATCGGGAAATTTTTTACCATAGGTCTTCACGACCGGCAGATACATGATGTACTCAGAAATCAGAAGTGTAAAATATTGTGTATAAATGATACGGAAAATATAGGAGATTTCAGACAACAGAAAAGAAATATCAAAGATTCTTTTGAGAGTATCCTTCCCGAAAAGTCTGCATTTGAATTATCTTACAAAGATTCCGGAGGCATGTATGACAAAAGTGCGATTAAAAATATACGGAAAGCTGGGCTTTTTCGGAATGCTCCTGCACTATATCGGTCGTTTTATGACAAAAACAGAGCAGCAGGTCATTGGAAAGCTGACTGTGCGTTTTGGAAAAGTAAAGAAAAACCGGCTTGTGTTTAAAAATCGGGAAATGATGGACTGCACAGATAATCCGGAAGCTTTTTATGAATATCTTATAAGTTCCGGGTATAATAAAAAATATGAGATCATCTGGCTGGTCTCTGAAAAAAGAAAATTCAGAAATCAGAATACCGGAAATGTAAAATTTGTAACTGCTGAAAATAAATATGGATGGAGCAGTCCGCTGGCATATTATTATGGTGCTACAGCCGGATTTTTCTTTTATTCTCATAACAGTGCAGGACTGAACAGGTATCGGTGTAAAGGACAGACAGTTGTAAATCTGTGGCATGGGTGCGGTTATAAAGATGCAGAGCTGGGAAAGAAAAAACAGAATATAAAGCCTGATTTTGACTATGCACTTGTTCCCGGACCGGTATTTGTGAAAACGAAATCCGGACTATGGAACTGCGAACCGGACAGGCTGTTAATGATGGGATATCCCAGATATGACTGGATGCTGCATCCGTCAATGAGTAAGGATGAAATTCTGGACAGTCTGTTCGGATGGAAAGGGAAAAAAACTGTTCTGTGGATGCCGACTTTCAGAAAAAGTGATCTGGGAGGGTGTGCGGAAAATGAAATTGAGCTTCCCTGTCAGCTTCCGGCAATACAGGATATGAACGAGCTGAAAGAACTGGACAGTTATCTAAGGGAGCAGGAGATTATTCTGATCATAAAGAAGCATCCGCTTCAGACGGAATGGGATGAGAATGAACAGGAGTTTACCAATATACGTTATGTTGCGGAAGCCCTGTTGGAGAAAAAACAGATAAAACTTTATGAACTGATAGGGATCAGCGACGGTCTGCTCTCTGATTACTCGTCAGTGGCAGTAGATTATCTGCTGTTGGACAGACCGCTTGGATATGTGCTTGCGGATTACAATATATATAAAGAAAAAAGGGGATTTGTATTTGAAGATCCGCTGGAATATATGCCGGGTGAGAAAATCTATAATGCCTGTGATATCAGAAAATTTATGAAACATCTGACTGATGGAACAGACAGTTACCGGCAGGAGAGAGCAAAGAATCTGAAACAGATGCACAATAAAACAGAAAACTATTGCAAAAGGCTTGCAGATTATTTACAATTGTAGCTGTTATATGAATGCGAAGAGAACAGTTATCTATTAATGCAATAAAACAGGGAGAATGTAATGGAGAAAAAAATAGGATATACACAGGGAACCTTTGATATGTTTCATATAGGACATCTGAACCTGATCAGAAATGCAAAAAAAACATTGCGATTATCTGATTGTCGGTGTGAATGCAGATGATCTGGTAGAGTCATATAAAAACAAAAGACCGATTGTTCCGCTGGAAGAAAGGGCAGAGATTGTACGGGCCATCAGATATGTTGATGAGGTGATCGTGACGACAACCCTGGACAAAAAGCAGGTATGGGAAAAAGTCCACTTTAATGAAATCTATATCGGAGATGACTGGAAGGGCAATGCACGTTGGGAGAAGACTGGAAAAGAAATGGAAGAGCTGGGCGCTAAGCTGGTATTTCTGCCATATACCAAAGATACATCCTCAACGATGCTTCGTGAGAAATTAAAAGAATTCTAGGGAGCCAGATATGAAAAAAAGAATAAAAAAGAAAATAAAAAAACTGAAAAAATCCATTAACAAGATTAACAAGGTCAGAGTTCAAAAGGGAAGAAAAGCCATGTTGCAGGAGACATGGGCAACTGTGACCTATGGATTATATGATAATCGCAAGATCAGACGCCTTAAGAAATTCCCCCCTGCACTTGTAGAGAATAGAATGCTCTTTGAAACAAATGATGATTTTACGGATAATGGTCGTGCTTTGTTTGACTATCTTATTGAGAAAGGATACAACAAAAAGTATGAGATTGTATGGCTGGTCCATGAACCGTCTAAATATAAAGAATATCAGTTTGAAAATGTGAAATTTGTGCAGAACTTTAAGAAAGGTTCCACGATCCGAAGAGCAGAAGCATATAAATATGCACTGACATCAAAATATATTTTTTACACCCAGGCTTTTAACTGGATTGGTATGTCGAGAAGAAATCAGCTCTTTATCGATCTCTGGCATGGCTGTGGTTACAAGGCAAATAAGAACGGGCGTAAGGTTTTCTTTGATTATTGTCTGGTACCGGGGGACATTTTCATTAAGACCAAAATGGAATTTTTGGATGTACTTCCAACTGCTCTCGTTTGGATATCCCCGTTATGATATGATGCTTAAGGGCAGTGAACGTGCAGATGAATATAAAAAGAAACTTCTGAAGGAAACAGACAGCGAGAAACTGATCCTGTGGATGCCAACCTACAGACATGCTTCCAGTGAGCGTCTGAACGAGGAAACCTTAAATAATGAATTCAATATTCCTATCATTGATGATGCAGATAAGCTTCTGGAACTGAATAAGTTCTGTAAGGAGAATCATATTCTTATTGTTATCAAGAAGCATTACCTTCAGGTACCTTATGATTTTGGCGAGAATGTCCTTACCAATATTGTTTTATCTGGAGAACAGAGATCTTGCGGATAACGGACTGCAGCTTTATGAGTTTATCAACTGTTCGGATGCGCTGGTTTCTGACTATTCTTCTGTTGCGATCGATTATCTGCTGTTAGACAGACCGCTTGGATTCACACTGGATGATTATGAGGCTTATACGGAATCCAGAGGATGGGTGTTTGATGATCCGCTGGAATATATGCCTGGCGAACATATGTATAATATGCAGGATTTTGAGAATTTCATCCTGGATATTAAAAACGGAAAAGATAATTATAAAGAACAGCGTGCCAGTGTAAGAGCAAAAACACATAATGTGTGTGACAATTACTGCCAGCGTGTGTTGGATTATTTTAACATTACAATGTAATGATATTATAGCAATTCCATAAATTACTGCAAACAATCCAGTCCATCATAGCGTGAAGTCCTGCGTCAGATATCTTTGCCGTGCGTCAGCACGCCTGCAGATATCTTCCTTGTCCTTCACACTCTGCTGAACTGTCTTGATTGCATTATTTTATGGAATTGCTATAGGATACAGATATCAGAAAGTCATAACAGGAGAAAAAGATAAATGAAAATATGTATTTGGTGCACCAAGATATTTGATCTTGGCGGAACTAAGCGAGTTGTCACACTTCTTGCGAATGAACTTGTAAAAGAGCATGATGTGACGATCATGGTATATCAGGACAGATTTAAAGAAGACCGGAATATGTATCATATGAGTGAGGATATCAAGGTTGACTTTATTGATAATAATGAGTTTGTCAATCGACATCATACACCGGCTTTCTGCTGGCGTTATCTTGTTCAGAAACTGAATGCCAAATATGGGATTTTTAATAAAGAAAAATATAATGATATTCTGGCAGATGCGATTTTCCCGAAAAAGACCAGAGAAAAATGGGTAAAATATTTAAATGAGCAGAATTATGATATTATTATCACAACTGCAAGTTTAAGCCTTCGTCTGGGTATGCTGGCGCCGGAGCTGAATGCAAAGACAATCGGATGGCAGCATAACTGTTATGCCGGATATCTTGATGTTCCTAATGTCGTATTCTGGAAACAGGAATGTCTGCTCCAGGAATATCTGCCGAAGCTGGACAGATACATTGTTCTCAGTGACTATGATAAGCGCGATTACAAAAAATTTCTGGATATTGATACAGAAGTTAAAATTAATCCCCGAAGCTTCGTGAGTGAGAGAAAATGCGACCCAAAATCCAAGCGTTTCCTTATGGCTACACGATTTGTATATGCCAAGGGTCTTGATCTGATGATGGAATCTTTTGAAGAGTTCTGTAAGCAGGATGATGAATGGCAGCTGGATATTATCGGAGCCGGTGATCTCTGGAATCAGATTGTGGCGGATGCAAAGAGACGTGGTATTGAGGACAGAGTTAATTTTGTCGGTTATACAAATGAGCCGGAGAAGTATTATCTGAATTCTTCTGTTTTCCTTCTTCCGTCCAGATGGGAAGGATGGCCGATGGTTATCATGGAAGCCTTTGAATTTGGTCTTCCTGTCATCGCATTCCATACAGGAGCGATGGATCTGATCATCGATGATGGAAAAACAGGATACCTGCCGGAAGCTTTTGATACAAAGAAATTTACAGATGCGATGCTGAAGCTGGCACATGATGAAGAACTCCGCAGAGAGATGTCCAGAAATGCAATCTGGAAATCTGAGGACTTTGCCATTGAGAAGGCAGTTAAAGAGTGGAATCGTCTTTTTAATCGTGTAATGGGAATCAAGACCTTTTATATGAAAAATGAAGAACAGATTCTGGAGTGCAGGGAGAAATATCCGCTTAGAACCAGCTATGCCGAGTTTGTAAAGGAATACCAGATAAGAGATAATACAATTCTTTATGAAGCTTTTGGCGGACGTGGTATGATCTGTAATCCTTATGCTCTGTTTTTGTATCTTCTTGAAAAAGAAGAGTATCAGGATTATACATATCTGGGTGCTTGAGGACTTCGAGGATAACAGAAAACAAATTGAAAAATACGAAAAATATCCGAACGTACGATTTGTAAAATATAAATCAAAGGAATACTGTAAAGAGCTTGCGACAGTGAAATATCTGGTAAATAATGTAAGCTTTCCAAGCTATTTCCTTAAAAGAGAAGGTCAGGTACTGATCGATACCTGGCATGGAACTCCTCTGAAGAATATGGGATTTGATATTCCGGGAGCAAATATTTCTCAGGGAAATACAGCAAGAAATCTGCTCAGTGCAGATTATATAGTTTCCTCCGGACCTTATATGACAAAGACAGCATACAAAGATTCGTATAAAATGCAGAATCTGTATGAAGGCACAGTGCTGGAAGAGGGCTTCCCGCGTAATGATAAGCTTTTTGACAGTGACAGAGCAGAAGTGATACAGGAACTTAAGGATTGCGGAGTGGACGTAAAGGAAGATAAAAAGATTATTCTTTATGCACCGACATGGAGAGGCGAACAATACAGCCGTCCGGATACAGATTTGCAGGATGTCTATAAGCTGATCAATGTAATGGAGAACAGTATAGATACAAATGAATATCAGATCTTTGTCAAGCTTCATCAGATCGTATATCACTATATGAAAGAGAATGCCATGGAACCTGGTGATGCGCAGACAAAATTTATTCCTGCAACAATGGATACAAATGAGATTTTGTCAGTGACAGATGTACTGATTTCTGATTATTCCAGTATTTTTTATGATTTCATGCTGACAGGAAAACCGATTCTGTTTTATGTGCCGGATGCGGAGAATTTTGAAGATTACAGAGGTCTGTACTTCGGATTTGACAAACTTCCGGGACCGGCAGTGTCTACCCCTGAGAAGCTTGGTGAACTTCTGAAGGATCTTCCGGGAGTGGCTGTTTCCTGTAAAGAGAAGTATGAAAAAGCAAGAGAACAGATATGTCCGAGAGATGATGGAAAAGCATGCAAACGTATAGCAGAAGTCCTGCTTGATGGAAAAGAACCGGTAAATCCGGTATATCTGAATCAGACAGATAAAGTAAAACTTCTGGTATATGCAGGAGATTTCAGTGATACACAGGAGACAGAGGCATTCTATGAATTTCTGAACAAAGTGGATTATGAGCATTTTGATGTGACGTTGATCGGGAATGGTGCAAAAGAAGAGGAGTCTTCTGAGAAATTGAATAGTCTGCCAAAAGAAATCAGGGTTTTATACTGGAAGCGTTCCTACCCGGCTACGGACGAAGAATATGTATGTCATAAAAAGTTTATGAAATCTAAGAAAACAGAAGTGCCGGAGATGCTTCTGGATTTTTACAGGCGTGAGCTTCGCAGGATGATCGGAATGTCAAAGTTCGACTATGCTCTGGTATTTACTGATATGAAGAAGTTCTTTCCTGCAATGTCAGGGGCTCTGGATGTGAAGCAGATATTTAATATAGAAAACTGGCAGAATTTGTTGAAGTGTTAAAGCTTCATTAAAGCTTCACAGACAGATCAGAACCTCATTGGAAAGAGGCGGAAAACGGTATATTTTAAAAGATATGTAAGGCAGTCTGGCAGGTATTGGGCCAGGCTGCTTTTCTGAATACGGATCTTGAATTATCATTTATGGACGCAGATAATTACGCATGGATTTCAGTGCATTTTTTTCGAGACGGCTGACCTGTGCCTGGGAGATGCCGATTTCCTGAGCTACTTCCATCTGCGTCTTTCCTTCGTAGAAGCGCAGTTCTATGATATGCTTTTCGCGGCTGTTCAGCCTCTGCATAGCTTCGCGGAGAGCAAGATTTTCAATCCAGCGTTCTTCTTTGTTTTTTTTGTCACTGATCTGATCCATGACATAAAGAGTATCACCGCCTTCTGTATAGACCGGTTCAAAGAGACTCACAGGATTTTGGATAGCATCAAGGGCATATACGATCATTTCTTTTTCGATACCAATTTCCTGTGCAATTTCGGTAACTGTAGGTTCTTTCAGGTGCTGCTTCATATAATTTTCGCGGGTATAGATTGCTTTGTATGCAATATCACGAAGAGAACGGCTGACGCGGATACTGTTGTTATCCCTGAGATATCGCCTGATTTCGCCTATGATCATTGGAACTGCATAAGTGGAAAATTTTACCTGTAAAGTGGTATCAAAGTTGTCAATGGCCTTGATCAGACCAATACATCCGATCTGAAAAAGGTCATCGGCATTTTCGCTGCTGTTCTGAAATCGTCGTATTACGCTGAGAACAAGACGTAGATTTCCTTTAATGTACAATTCACGTGCCTGTTCATCGCCGTTTTTGATCCGTCTGAACAGTTCCGCTTTTTCTTCTGCTGTAAGAACAGGAAGTTTCGACGTATTGACTCCGCAGATTTCAACTTTGTTCAGTGCCATCTTATTGAATCCTCCTTATTATCTCTGGATGTAAACCGACTATTCGCAGATATGAGCCAGGATCCTCCGAAATCATTTCAGGAAATAAAAAAAGGACAGTGGCTGTCGAATAGTTGTCATATACTTCAGTAAGAATGATTCTCATATAGCAGTGGATTTATACTTTGACCGGGAAAATATAAAAAATATAGGTCCTTGACAATTCTCTGCGGTGAAATATCAGCCTTTATGGAAACATTTTTCTTCGTCTATTTTCACAAGGATGATATCGTCCCCGATCTGGCTGATACATTCCCAGGGAATGATATATTCATTATCACGTCCGAACAGGCAGCAGAATCTTCCGGGGCCTGGAAGTATAAGGGCGGTGAGTTGACTGCTTTTGCAGTCAAATTCCGCATCAATGGGACATCCGAGACTGCGGCAGGTACAGATATTAATTACTTCTTTTTGCTTTAATTCACAGATTTTCATAAATCAGATACAGTCCTTCCGGTTAAAATCAGACTGTCGTGCCAATGCTTTCAGAATCTGATATGCGTTTGATAACAATTTATGTATTTTGCAATTTATGCAAGTCCTTTTATTGACACCTTAAATAGAAATACAGTATAATAAAACTATATATAACTGTTTGTATTTGTGTTACTGAGAATGGAGTGAACAGTAACGTATTTGTAGCCGTTTAACCGAATCAAGTATATAGTACATAAGCAGAAAACAGTAATACGAATTAAAGGGGGACGTCGTATGAAGTGTCCATTTTGTAATCAGGATAATACGAGAGTAGTTGATTCCAGACCGGTAGAAGATACTAATTCTATCCGTCGCCGTCGTTTGTGTGATGCCTGCGGAAGGAGATTTACCACATATGAAAAGGTGGAAAGTATTCCGCTTACTGTGATCAAAAAAGATCAGAACAGAGAACAGTATAATCGCAGTAAAATTCAGTCGGGAATTCTGAGAGCCTGCTATAAAAGACCAATATCCGTAGATAAGATTGAAGAGATGATGGATGCCATAGAGGGAGAAATCTTTAATACCGAAGAGAAAGAGATTTCCAGCACCAGAATTGGTGAGATCGTTATGGAACATTTGAAAGATCTGGATGCAGTTGCTTATGTACGTTTTGCGTCTGTATACAGAGAATTTAAAGATGTCAGTACTTTTATGGACGAGCTGAAGAAGTTTATGAATTAAATAAGAGTTCTGTGTGAACAGTAATGTATGAATGCTCTGTGTGAAAGGATTTACGGGCAAATATAAAGAGCCGACGAGAATAATATCCCGCCGGCTCTTTATGTGTATTTTTATGGGGGTAATTAACTAAAATAAATTAAACAATACCCTGAGCAATCATAGCATCTACAACTTTCTCGAAGCCTGCGATATTAGCGCCTGCAACATAGTTGCCTTCCATATCATAACGCTTGGAAGCATCATCAACTTTATGGAAGATATCAACCATGATCTGATGAAGTTTTGTATCAACTTCTTCTGCTGTCCAGGAAAGTCTTGCAGAGTTCTGGCACATTTCAAGTGCGGAAGTAGCAACACCACCGGCATTAGCTGCTTTACCAGGCATAAATGTTACACCGTTTGCCATAAGGTAATCAGTTGCCTCGCGGGTAGTAGGCATATTTGCACCTTCTGCAACATATTTGCATCCGTTTGCAATAAGGATCTTAACAGCATCAAGGTCAAGTTCATTCTGAGTTGCGCATGGAAGATAGATATCACATTTGATGTTCCAGATACCTTTTCCTTCTGTATAAGTAGCGCCTTCTACGCGATCTGCGTATTCTTTGATACGTCCACGTTTTACTTCTTTGATATCTTTAACGATGTCAAGTTTGATTCCTTCCGGATCATAGATATATCCGTTGGAGTCGCACATAGCAACAACTTTACCGCCAAGTTCGGCAGCTTTCTCTACTGCGTAGATGGCAACATTACCGGAACCTGTTACGATGAGAGTTTTACCGGAGATTGTGTCGTTTTTAGCTTTAACCATTTCGTTCAGCATATATACAAGACCATATCCTGTAGCCTGTGTACGAATCAAAGATCCACCGTAGGAAAGACCTTTACCTGTGAGAACACCCTCGTATAATCCGCGGTTTCTCTTGTACTGTCCGTACAGATAACCAATCTCACGTCCGCCTACACCGATATCACCTGCAGGAACGTCCATGTCAGCACCGATATATTTGGAAAGTTCTGTCATAAAGCTCTGGCAGAATGCCATAACTTCTCTGTCAGATTTTCCTTTAGGATCAAAGTTTGAACCACCTTTACCGCCACCGATCGGAAGACCTGTAAGGGAGTTCTTGAAAATCTGTTCGAAACCTAAAAATTTAAGGATTCCCTGGTTTACTGACGGATGGAATCTTAAACCACCTTTGTATGGTCCGATCGCACTGTTGAACTGTACACGATAACCTTTGTTTACCTGTACAACACCTTTATCGTCTACCCACGGAACTCGGAAAGAGATGATTCTTTCAGGCTCAACAAGACGTTCCAGAATGGAAAGCTTGCGGTATTTCTCTTCATTTTTGTCGATTACGATTTAAGGGAGTCTAAAACTTCCTTTACTGCCTGATGGAATTCAGGCTCATTTGGATTCTGTGCTACGACTCTTTCGTATACTTCTTCAGTATAAGACATTATGATTTCCTCCTCGTCCATCGTATAATTATTTTTTAAATCGACGTTATTATACACTAAAGTGTTACAAATGGAAAGAGCCAAATGAAAATTTTTTTATGAAAATTTTTTGAACAAAATTTGTACTTGCGAAATGCCGCCAAGTATGAGAAAATGTTAAAAATCATCCATACAATTTATAGCAATTTCTAAAAAATACAGTATATTTATAAAAACTGCATAAATTCGCACTGTACGTTTCGGTTCTTATATTGTCATGTATCCGTAAGAAACTGCAAATGGAAAGTCAAGCGGATATTCGCAATCCGCTTCGCTACTTGCTCATAACCTAATAACTGCTTCGCAGGACAGTAGTGCGTGAACAGTAAGTGGCAATCTGGAATGAATTTTGGCTACGTTTACTGTGAAGGAGTGAACAGTAACAAATCTGGTTTTTATGTTCAGAAACAGAATATATAAGATGTAGACCGAAAGAGAAAAAAATGCTATAATATTTACAGAGATGTGCATCTGCAAATTGTTGCGATGACAGAAACGAGGAGGGAATCATTATCGAGAGAATTGTGAAGAAAGGAGATTTATTACATGGCGGGATTTAAAACCAAAGTAACACCTGAAATTGAAAATCTGACGGAGGTTTGCAAGGAACATACAAGTCTGGATCTTTCTCTGTATGCAAAATATGATGTGAAGAGAGGTCTTCGTGATATTAATGGAAAAGGGGTTCTTGCAGGCCTGACTCAGGTTTCTAATGTGAAAGCCACAAAGATTGTTGATGGCAAAGAAGTTCCATGTGCTGGAAGTCTTTCCTACAGAGGATATGATATCAAAGATCTTACCAGGGGATTTATCGAAGATGACAGATATGGATTTGAAGAAGTTACCTATCTTTTATTATTTGGCAGTCTTCCGGATAAGAAACAGCTTGCAGATTTTACACAGCTTCTGGCAAATCAGCGGTCACTTCCTACAAATTTTGTGCGTGATGTTATAATGAAGGCTCCGAGCAAGGATATCATGAACGGGCTTTCCAGAAGTGTGCTTACTTTATATTCTTATGATACCAACCCTGACGATACATCTTTGCCGAATGTGCTCAGACAGTGTCTGAATCTGATCAGTGTATTTCCGCTTTTATCTGTTTATGGATATCAGGCTTATAACCATTATATTAAAGATAAGAGTCTCTATATCCATAATCCGAAGAAAGAACTTACCACAGCAGAGAACATTCTGAGAATGCTTCGCCCGGATAAGAAGTATTCACATCTGGAGGCAAAGATCCTGGATATTGCGCTTATCCTTCATATGGAACATGGCGGAGGTAATAACTCTACATTCACAACTCATGTGGTTTCCTCATCAGGAACTGATACATATTCTGCGATTGCCGCAGCACTTGGCTCATTAAAGGGACCAAAGCATGGCGGTGCCAACATTAAAGTTGTCAGGATGTTTGATGATATGAAGAAGGAAGTTAAGGACTGGAAGGATGAAGACGAGGTCCGGACATATCTGAAGAGACTTCTTCATAAAGAGGCATTTGACCGGAAGGGACTGATCTATGGAATGGGACATGCGATTTATTCAGTGTCTGATCCGCGAGCTGAAGTTTTCAAGGCATATGTGGAAACTCTGGCAAGGGAAAAAGGCAGAATGAAAGATTATGCCCTGTATTCTATGGTGGAACGTCTGGCACCTGAAGTAATTGCAGAAGAGCGTCGTATTTATAAAGGTGTAAGCGCCAATGTAGACTTTTACAGCGGTTTTGTGTACAGTATGCTGGATCTGCCACTGGAATTATATACACCGATGTTTGCAGTTGCACGTATCGTAGGATGGAGTGCGCACCGTATGGAAGAGCTCATTAATGCAGATAAGATCATCCGTCCGGCATATAAGAATGTTCTGGAACCGGCAGTATATGTTCCTCTTAATGAACGCTGATCATAATGATTCAGTATTTCGGGGACAGCGTACTGTTAGACACTTATCGCTGATCTTGTTTTCAGAAAAATATAAATAAAGGAAATGACTACGGATGTTTAATTGCTTTTTTCCGGATGAATATCTGGATTCTACCTATGTGATAAACTTCGATGATCTGTATGCGCAGGGATACAGAGGACTTCTGTTTGATATAGATAATACTCTGGTACCTCATGGTGCACCGGCAGATGAGAGAGCATGTGCGTTGTTTGCACATCTGAAGGAACTTGGATTTAAATGCTGTTTTCTGTCAAACAACCAGTACGAGAGAGTTTCTTCTTTTAATGATGCGATAGGAGCGCAGTTTATCGAGAATGCACACAAGCCTTCAACAAAAAATTATATCAGGGCAATGGAACTTCTTGGGACAGACAGAAGTAATACAGTTTTTATAGGAGATCAGCTCTTTACTGATATATATGGTGCGAAACGCACAGGAATCCGGAATATTCTGGTGAAACCACTCAATCCGAAAGAAGAGATTCAGATCGTACTGAAACGATATCTTGAAAGAATTGTACTATATTTTTACCGCAAAGAGGAGGGGAATTCATGAACCATATTGTTATCATAGGATTTATGGGTTCAGGTAAGACAAGAGTAGGAAAACGGCTGGCAAAAGATTTCAATCTTCCTTTTGTAGACGTTGACCGCGTAGTATCAAAGAAGATGAACCTTACAATGAAAGAAATCTTTGACAGATTCGGAGAACCATTTTACAGAGCTCTTGAGACAACTGTGATCAAGGCACTGATCGATGATCCGGAACAGAAGATCATTTCTCTGGGGTCCGGTCTTCCGATGCAGGAACAGAATGCAAAATATATTAAAAAACTGGGAACTGTAGTATATTTGAAGGGATCTTATGCAACGTTGAAGAAGAGACTGGAAAATTCCAGCAGCAATCCTCTGATCGAGGGAGAAGACAAAGAAGATAAGATCAGAAAACTTCTTAAACAGCGCGATCCGGTTTATACAAAGTTTGCAGATGTTGAGATGATCACAGGAGACAAGCCATTTGAGGATCTGATTGGTCAGCTTGAAGAAAAATTAAAAACATGTGTAAAAAATAGTTGAAAAAAACAGCAGAATATTATAAAATTAAATAAGAGTGTGTCACAAAACTGAGAAAAGCATGAGAGGGACACACACTTTGAACGGCTGTTGTTGTCAAAAGACACAGCATTGCTGAACTGTACTATTAAGGAGGAAATATAACTATGATTTCAGCAGGTGATTTCAAAAACGGTATCACACTTGAAATTGACGGAAACGTATGTCAGATCGTTGAATTCCAGCACGTAAAACCAGGAAAGGGTGCTGCTTTCGTAAGAACAAAATACAAAAACATTATTACAGGATCAGTTCTTGAGAAGTCTTTCCGTCCAACAGAGAAATTCCCGGCTGCACGTATTGAGCGTGTAGATATGCAGTATCTGTATGATGATGGTGATCTGTACTACTTCATGAACGTAGAGACATACGATCAGGTTGGTCTTACAAAAGATCAGGTTGGAGATTCTCTTAAATTCGTTAAAGAGAACGAGATGGTTAAGATCTGTTCCCACAACGGAAATGTATTTGCTATTGAGCCTCCTCTGTTCGTAGAACTTGAAGTTACTGAGACAGAGCCGGGATTTGCCGGAAATACAGCACAGGGTGCTACAAAACCGGCTACTGTAGAAACAGGTGCACAGGTTCAGGTTCCGCTGTTTGTTAACCAGGGCGACAAACTGAAAATCGATACAAGAACAGGAGAATATCTTTCTCGAGTATAATCAGGATGAAACCAGTTGTTTGTTTTGTCTGATCGACAGATGTAAAGAGATAAAAACTGCCATCGGTAAGATCCGGTGGCAGTTTTTTTATCTCTGATTGAAAATAGGAGAAAAAATATGGAATATGTAACGCTTGGAAAAACCGGTCTCAGGGTTTCCAGAATGGGACTTGGCGGGATACCGATCCAGAAAATTGATGCGGAAGGAACAAAGACACTGCTGCATAAGCTGGCAGACCGGGGAGTAAATTATATTGATACAGCCAGAGGATATACGGTCAGTGAAGAATATCTGGGATATGCACTGGAAGGTATCAGGGACAGATTTATAATTGCCACAAAGTCCATGGCACGTACAAAGGAAGCCATGGCTGAAGATATTGAGAAGAGTCTTCATAATCTTCGTACAGATCATATTGAATTATACCAGGTGCATAATCCGAGTATGGAACAGCTTGATCAGGTGCAGGCGGCCGGTGGTGCCCTTGAAGCACTGCAGGAGGCAAGAGCAGCAGGAAAAATCGGACATATTGGTCTGACCGCTCATTCTGTGGAGGTTTTTGCCCGGGCTCTGGAGCTTGACTGGGTGGAAACTATTATGTTTCCATATAATATTGTAGAGAGTCAGGGGGAAGAGCTGATCTCAAAATGTGAGGAGAAAAACATCGGCTTTATTGATATGAAACCTCTGGCCGGTGGTGCAATTGAAAATGGAACGCTGGCATTGCGTTATGTCTGTTCGAATAAGAACGTTACTATTGTGATCCCGGGAATGGCGGAAGAGAAGGAAATCGAGGAGAATATAAAGGCCTGTCTTGATGATTCCCCGTTAAGCGAGAAAGAACTGGAGGAAGTTCAGACAGTACGGAATCAGCTTGGCACAAATTTCTGCCGCAGATGTAATTACTGTGCTCCATGCAGTGTGGGAATCGATATTTCGGGTGTGTTCCTGTTCGCAGGCTATCTTAACCGTTACGGGCTGGGAGACTGGGCAAGAAACCGTTACAGTTCTCTTGCGGTGAAGGCTTCCGCCTGTATAGAATGCGGCAAATGTGAAACCAGATGTCCGTACCATCTGCCAATCCGCGAAATGCTGAAAGAATGTGCACAACAGTTTGGTGAATAAAAAACATCCACAGGGAATTACCCTGTGGATGTTTTTATGGACCTGGCGGGAATTGAACAGACACATAAAATTCTAAAAACGTTAGTACAGGTAATAATATTTCAAAATTTCACTATAAGCAAATTTGCTTACTTTTGATTACTGCACAGCAAATAATTAATACAAAGAAAGGAGAATCTGCACATTCACTATTTGCTTACCTGACAGGAATTATCACAGGGATATTCGCATCTCACTTCTGTAATCCCGCATATATAATTCATATCTACATTATACAACTTTGCAAGACGTATCATGCATCAAGCGGAAATTTAATATTTCCCAGCTCATAATCTGCATACGTGCGTTGACTCACATGTAATACATTTCCGACATACTCTTGCGAATAGCCACTGTCATTCCTTAAATTCCGAACACGTGTAAGATAATCCATTAAACAGTAATCTCCTTTTGAAGTTTCTTCCATTTTGTAAGACTATTATATCACACTTCTAGGAAGATCACATATTTACTCCTGTTCTGGAACATATTCTACAACTTCTGATATACTCTTCACCTGTAGCATTTTACAGATTGACTCTACAGTTCCCAGGTTTAAAGTTTTCCCCTTACGGATCGCATCCAAAGTACCTGTAGAAAATCCATAATGATGGATAAGTTGATACTGAGAAATATTCTTATCTTTTAACGTCTGCCAGAACGGCTCATATGTAATCAAGCTTATCCACCTCTTTTCGTTCTCATCTTCTTTAATCATTATAGGTGGATTTTTCTGGTTGCACATTGCCGAGAATTCGGCTATAGTTATAGTAAGAGAAACAGTTTAATGTAAAGTCCAACTGTAAATCTACTAAATAAAGAGAAAAGAGGAAAAGTATGAAAAAATGGATTAAAGGTTTAACAGTATTGTGTGCTACTACTACACTATACACCGGTTGCGGAACGAGTAAAGAAGATGCACTTTTAGAAAAAACACAAAAAGTATATGAAAATGTTGATGATGCACATAATTCAGTGAAAAAATATGCAAATGATATTTATAATGGTTGCAAAGCATATGTATTACAGGGCGAAAATCTAACAGTGGAAGATTTTTGGATGAGACAAACATTACAGAAGATGAAATGTTAGATGCCATGAAAGCTTATTTTGTAGAAAAATTCGGTGAAGATCAAGCAGAGGAATTAATAAGAAGTGCTGACGATGATGAATATACTTCTTTGGTTTTATTACGATCATTTTCTGGTACATTGGGACCAGCAGGAATGGGAATAATTATTGAAAATGTTTATTCGGCACGTGGAACTACAGAAGACATCCAAGATAAATTAGATACTGCCAAAAATACTCTTAAAGAAATTGATTCGGATTATGAATATTATGCAAGCTTAAAAGATTACTATACTACAGTATCATCGTATTATGATTTTTGTGAACATTTAACTGGAACATTTGAGCAAATGCAAGATACTATAACAGGATACGAGAATGACATTAGAAAAGACACAAATGATTTAAAACTAGCGATAGATGAATGAAATGAGGTGAACCAATAATTATGGCATTAAAAAAATGTCCTAAATGTGGTATGGATAATATACTAAGGCAAGATTCATGCCAGTATTGTAGATTTAATATGCATAGCTACGTAAACAATCTTTTGCATGAAACTGCTTCTATGGCTCCAGAAGAAAGAAAGCAAAAATTTATGCACAAATATTTAAACCACCCGCTCCAAAACAGCCAGCCGAAATGTATACAAATATCTGGGAATTTATCAAAGGTAATAAAAAAGCAACAATCTGTTTAGGCCTGGGATTTCTTTATTTAGGTATTGGTCTACTTACTTCATCATGGTTTCTTGATATACTTTCAATTCTTGTTATTATTGGAGGAATAGGTTTAGTTAATGATGCTTTGAGGCCAGCAAAAAATGCTCAAAATCGCTATGTATTAGAACAAAATGAATATTCCAATATCATTAACAATTTCAATGCGTATAAGGAAAAAATGACGCAAGACAATTTGGAAGAAATTGAACGCCAAATGAAAAAAGATG
>ENA-OQCN01000213-OQCN01000213.1-human-gut-metagenome-genome-assembly--contig:-NODE-213-length-30253-cov-7.205504_pt1 | contig 30253 bp, 33 predicted proteins | sample MGYA00242497_ERZ504576 | MGnify/ENA primary metagenome ERZ504576 (study PRJEB26092, sample SAMD00036296) | human gut metagenome | host: Homo sapiens | study: EMG produced TPA metagenomics assembly of...
AAATAAATAAGAATAATTGACTAATATGAAATAAATGGTATTATCTGTACATAATCATAATAGAGTTGTAAAACTCTACAACAACAAAATAATAAATTGTATGGTGAATGGAATGCGATTAAAGAATTATAGTGAAAACTATAGTTTTTTAGTCGCATATTTTTTTTGCTTAAAAAAAGAAGTCTGGCCAACTTATTCCATGAACCCTGATTCTGAACATACTCCTGATGAACCAGAAGAACAGGAGCTTTTTATTATTAAAGAAGGCTTTTCTGGAATTACAACTAGCTGTGTAGACTTGTGGGGCTATCGTCCTAAATGAACCTCTTGACAAACAAATCTTTAAATGTGATAATAACGCCAGAGATAGTATTTGAACTCAAAACTATACTCTGGCTGAAATCACTGGAATCTTATATAGAATTTATAATTTATGACGTAAATGTCAAAAGTATAAAAGATAAGAGCCTGTATTGTGTATTTAAGGAAAACAGGACTCGGATATACAGGAAATCAATCAGAAGTGTTTGGGGTCGGAGTGCGTCCTTAAATGCTTTTTTTATTTCCTTATGGGAAAGGATTATATAAGATGACAATAGAAATGTTAAAAGGAAAAATCCACAGAGCAACCGTTGTTCAGGCGGAACTGGACTATGTAGGAAGTATTACTGTGGATGAAGAGTTGCTTGAAGCTGCAAACATACTGGAATATGAGAAGTTCAGATTGTAGATGTAAATAATGGCAGCAGATTCGAGACATACACCATAAGCGGGGAACGCGGGAGCGGTATGATCTGTCTGAATGGAGCAGCAGCAAGATGTGTAAGTACAGGTGATAAAATTATTATTATGGCCTATGCACAGTATGAGCCGGAAGAGGCACGTACACATAAACCTGCAGTTGTATTTGTAAATGAAGAGAATAAAATCAGTAGAATAACCAATTATGAGAAACATGGCTTATTAAAAGACATGGAAGAGTAAGGCTGAGAAGTCAGGCGAAGCAATAGGATTAACAATATTGCAAGTAAGAGGAAAGTGAATTTCAGAAAAGAGGCTATCTCTGAGTTTATAAAATCAGGACATCAGTGGAATGTAACTGAAGAAAGAGGAGCAAACGATGCAGGTAACAAAAACAATAGAAGAAACAAGAAAACAAATTAAAGCATGGAAAAAAGAAGGAAAGACTGTGGGACTTGTTCCGACAATGGGATTTCTTCATGAGGGGCATGCAAGTCTGATTAAAAAATGCAGAGAAGAAAATGATATCGTAGTTGTATCAGATTTTGTAAATCCAACCCAGTTTGGACCGACAGAAGATTTAGAGGCATACCCAAGAGATTTTGAGCGTGACAGCAAACTCTGTGAAAGTCTTGGTGCAGATATGATTTTCTGTCCGGAACCATCAGAAATGTACCATGACCCGCATGCTTTTGTAAGTATCGATACATTATCTGAAACCCTTTGTGGAAAAACCAGACCGATTCATTTTAAAGGTGTTTGCACGGTTGTGTCTAAGTTATTTCATATCGTAGCACCGGACAAGGCATATTTCGGACAGAAAGATGCACAGCAGCTGGCAATTATCCGCAAAATGGTAGAAGATTTAAATTTTGACATTGAAATTGTGGGCTGCCCGATCATCCGTGAAGAGGATGGACTTGCGAAATCTTCCAGAAATACTTATTTAAGTAAAGAGGAAAGAAAAGCAGCTCTTTGCCTGTCGAGAGCAGTAAAAGCAGGGCAGGAAATCATTCAGACAGGAATGATGGCAGAAGAACTTCTTGGAAAAATGCGTGCAGTAATCGAAGCAGAACCACTTTCAAAAATTGATTATGTTTCTGTTGTAGATGCACTGACAATGCAGCCGGTAGAAAAAATTGACAAAAATGTACTCGTAGCAATGGCAGTATATATTGGAAAAACCAGATTGATTGACAACTTCAGCTACGAGGTATAATGCATGAAAAATATTTTAAATAAAATCGGAAAAGTCAGTAGTTTTGCATCCAGATATATTGGAATTATTATTATTGCATTTTCCTGCCTTGCATTTTTCTGGCGGGATGGATTTGCATGGATGACAAATTATACATCAGTATTTTTAGGCGTCATTATGTTTGGAATGGGTCTTACGATACGGATGAATGATTTCAAAGTGGTATTTTCCAGACCAAAAGAAGTGATTATTGGTGCGGTAGCGCAGTATACAATTATGCCATTGGCTGCATGGGTGCTTTGCAAAGTGATGCATCTTCCGGCAGATTTGGCATTGGGAGTAATTTTGGTGGGCTGCTGCCCGGGCGGAACAGCAAGCAATGTCATTACCTATATTGCAGGGGGAGATGTGGCACTTTCTGTGGGAATGACGATTGTGTCCACTCTGGCAGCACCGCTTATGACACCATTTCTGGTCTATGTACTGGCAGGAGCATGGGTAGAAGTTTCTTTCTGGGCAATGGTATTGTCCGTGATTAAAGTTATTCTTGTGCCGGTATTGCTTGGAATTTTACTGAGAAGTCTTGCTGGGGAGCATGTAGATAAGGTGTCTGATGTTATGCCGCTTATTTCTGTTATCGCTATTGTAATGATTATTGGAGGAATCGTAGCGGTAAATGCAGAGAAAATCTTAAGCTGTGGAGTGCTTGTACTTGTTGTAGTGGCAATTCATAATTTCTTTGGAATGATGCTTGGACTTCTTGTCGCAAAGATTTTTCATGTGGAATACTCAAGAACGACTGCGATTGCAATTGAAGTGGGAATGCAGAACAGTGGACTTGCGGTGTCACTTGCTGCTGCAAATTTTGCAGGAAATCCACTGGCAACACTTCCGGGAGCAATTTTTAGTGTATGGCATAATATTTCCGGTTCGATTTTTGCAAGTATCAGACGCTCAGGTGCAGAGAGAAGAGAGAAAGCAGTAGGGAGTAGAAAAATAGATTTTGTATAAATTTGGAAAACCTGTAGAATTTTTGTTCTATGGGTTTTTCTTTTTTTGCTGAAGAGTTTTCTTTGATGTGGTACAATAAGACAAGATTAAGAAAAAGAGAAGGAGAGAGTAGATGAAAAAAGGAAAAGGAATTGCGTTATTGCCAATCGGTGTATTTCTTGTATTATATCTCGGTCTTGGAATTTTATTTGAGTATGTGATGAAAATTCCGATGGGATTTTATAATGTGCCGATTGTAGTTGCATTTCTTGCTGCAATTCTTGTAGCATGTCTGCAAAATCGGGAGTTGAGTTTTGATAAGAAACTGGAAGTTATGGCACAGGGAGTCGGAGATAAAAATATTATCACGATGCTTTTGATTTTTCTGGCAGCAGGTTCTTTTGTCGGTGTTGTCGGAAGAAGCAGTGCGGAGAGTGTGGCATATTTTATGTTGAGTCTGATTCCGGCAAGGTTCTCAGTAGCCGTATTATTTGTAGTTGCCTGTTTTGTATCAGTGGCAATGGGAACTTCGGTTGGAACGATTACTTTGTTGACTCCGATTGCGGCAGCAGTTTCGCAGGCGTCAGGATTTAATCTGGCATTTTGTGTGGCGTCCGTTATGGGAGGAGCAATGTTTGGAGACAATCTTTCATTTATTTCCGATACAACGATTGCCGCCTGTAATGGACAGGGCTGTGAAATGAAAGATAAATTCCGTGAAAATTTCTGGATTGCATTTCCGGCAGCAGTAGCAACACTGATTTTGATTTTGGTTTTATCTTTTCAGACAGAAATTCAGGGGCATGTCAGCCAGTCTTATCATCTGGTTCAGGTATTGCCTTATGTACTGGTATTAATTGGAGGAATTATTGGAATTAATGTATTTGTCGTGCTTTTGACAGGTATTGTTTCCGGGGCATTTATTATGCTGATAGGCGGACATACGACGCCGGTTGATTTACTTACCAACATGGGTTCTGGAGTATCCGGAATGTTTGAAACCTGCATGGTAGCGATTTTAGTGGCTGCAATGTGTGCATTAATCCGAGAATATGGCGGATTTGATGCTCTGCTTAGCTGGATTCATAAAATTTCCGAGGAAAAAAAGGCGGTCAGATTGGAATGGGACTTTTGGTTGGAACGATGGATATTGCAACGGCAAATAATACCGTAGCGATTGTCATGGCAAATCCAATCGCAAAAGAGATGGCAGAGGAATATGGAATTACTCCAAGAAAGACAGCTTCGATTCTGGATACGTTTTCCTGTATTTTTCAGGGAGTCATTCCTTACGGTGCGCAGATGCTTGTGGCAATTTCAGCGGTAAATGAACTGGGTGGAGAAATTTCTGCATTTCAGATTATGCCGAAATTGTTTTATCCGATGTTACTTCTGCTTAGTTCTATTTTTGCAATTATGAGAAGTAAAAAAGTGTGAAGTAAAATGTGAAACCGCATAGATTTCTAAGTGTACGCTGACTGGAATGTTTTATTTTTCAAAATTTTCTCAAAAAATACTTGACCTTCCACCTTATGGAAGTCGTATAAACAAGGTACAGACAAAGAAACAACGCAGACAGATTTTCAAAAAATGTCGGAAGAGAAGGGACGGAATAAAAATGAAAATCAAACAGGTGGAAGAACTGGTAGGGATTACAAAAAAGAATATTCGTTTTTATGAATCACAGGGACTTCTTGATGTGGAACGTGCAGAAAACGGATATCGGGAATATCATAAAGAAGATATTGCCAGACTTCAGGAAATTAAGTTATTTCGGAAAATGGATCTCTCTATTGAAGAAATGAAAGCTCTTTTTGAAAAGAAGAAAAGCCTGCAGATTTGCCTTGAACAGCATTTAAAAGAACTGGAATATCGCAAAGAAGGACTTACGAAAATGCAGGATATCTGTGAACGCCTCATCTCGGAACATCAATCTTTGGAAACTCTAAATGCGGAAGAATGTCTGGAAGAAATTGAACAGATGGAGAAAGAGGGTGCAAAGTTTATGAGCGTAAACAAAATGGATGTTCATAAGAAAAAAGAAAGGTGCAATCATTGGGGCAGTGGTTATGACTGTACTTATGGCACTTACCATTGGATTTATGCTGTGGGGAAATTCGCAGGACCCAATACCATTTGGGCTTCTGGTATTTTTAATTGCAATACCTGTGGCATTGATAATTGGACTTTGGATTGCACTTGCAGGCAGAATGAAAGAGATTGAAGGAGGAGAAGAAGATGAAGCTTCTAAGTATTGAATATATTCCGGGAGTGGAATTTGAAGCGCTGGGAATCGTAAAAGGAACTGTTGTACAGACAAAAAATGTGGGAAGAGATTTTATGGCAGGAATGAAAACTCTTGTCGGTGGAGAAATCGTAGGTTATACGGAAATGCTCAACGAAGCAAGACAGATTGCAACGAAGCGTATGGTGGATGAAGCAAAAGAGATGGATGCCGATGCGGTTATCGGTGTGAAATATGGTTCTTCACAGGTTATGGCTGGAGCAGCAGAAGTGATTGCTTATGGAACGGCTGTGAAATATAAGTAAATAGTGCAATTAAAATAATAAATTAATTGACACCATATATGATATCACCTATAATGATGCTGTGTTTTTTAAGTAAAAAGAAATCCCTGAAGAGAAAGAATAGCATTTCTCTTTAGGGATTTTTTGAAAATTTAATACCATCTTGTCATTGGCAAATCATTATTCACATCATTGGTAAATAAAATCTGGCTCAAATCAATAATGCCATTTTGGAAAGTAGCAGCGCAGGCGCATAAATACAATTCCCACATACGGGCAAATTTTTCATCGAACATTTCTACAACTTCTGCTCTATGAGCCTGGAAGTTTTTATTCCATTCAAGAAGCGTTTTATTATAGTGTCTGCGGAGACTTTCTACATCAATTGTATAAAAACGCATGTCACCGGCAATCTGAATAATTTCACGAAGACTTGGAATAACTCCGCCCGGGAAAATATATTTTTTGATCCATGCATCTCCAGGATGTTCCTGCAGGGCGCTGATATAGTGGAGAAGGAATAATCCGCCCGGTTTTAAAACACTTTTTACACAGGACATAAATTCTTCATAGTTGCCACGTCCAACGTGTTCCAGCATACCGACGCTGACAATTCGGTCAAATTTTCTTTTAGATTTTGGAAGATCACGATAGTCAAGTAAATGAACTTCCAGCAGATTTTCTAAATGTTCTTCATGAATTCGTTCCTCAAATTTTTTCTTTTGTTCCTGGCTCAATGTGATTCCCACACCGTGAACATGGTATTTTTTGGCGGCTTCAATTAATAAGAAGCCCCATCCACATCCAATATCACAGAGCGTCATTCCTTCTTTTAAATATAATTTCTCCAAAATTCGGTCAACTTTGTTGCACTGCGCATCGTATAAAGTATCTGTATCTTTGGAAAAATATCCGCAGGAATAACTTAAAGTATCATCTAGCCATAACTTATAGAAATCATTTCCCAAATCGTAGTGAGAAGAAACTTCTTCTTTTTGCGTCTTTTTAGAAAGAGAAGGGAAAATAAGATGTTTTAATTTTTTAGAGTCAGTTGAAAATTTTCCAAGTTGACCTAAGAACATGTTTAGGGCATTATATAAATCACCCTCGATTTCAATATCACCGTTCATATAGCTTCGCCTAAGGCAATAGAAGTGCTGGTAAGCAAATCAGACATGTTTGGCACTTTGTGAAAGAAAACAGAAAATGTAGGCTCTCCTTTTCCAATTTGATAGGTGTGATCTTGTGTTTTGATTGTAAAAGGTACAGAGTCAAATTTTTCCATGAAGTTAATAAATTGTTGTTCAAACATTCTAAAAAGTCTCCTATCTATGTTTTGCTGTTTTATAAATGATAAGGGAATATCGTATGGTATATGTCGCAGGCAGCATATAGGATATGAGGTTCCTTTATTTTTTATGTATTCTACCACTGGTAATACCAAAAAGTCAAATGGTAATGTCAAAAAAGAGTAAAAAAATCCGTGTGTCTCCCAAAAAAGAGGCACACGGATTTTGATATGGTGTAAAAAGCTTAATGCATTGCAGAGCGTTTTAATAATGAAATTTCTGATGTTTTGTGATAAAGAATCGGTCTTGCACAGGTACGATTGAAAAATTCAATTAAAGGACCCATGCCAAAAGCTGTGACAAGTGTTCCAATACCGACAGTTGCTCCCATGAAGAATCCCAGTGTTGTGACGAGAAGGTCAGTTCCAATTCGGCATGCTCTGAATGGAAATTTAGTTTTCTTTGTAATAATGAGTGCACAGGCATCGTAAGGAGAAACCCCCATGTCAGCCGTAAAATAAAGGGAAGATGCAAAACACATCAGAACAATTGCGACAATCAGTAATAAAATTCGTACGGTCAGGGTTCTCTGTGGAAGATAAAAATCAAGAAGCTGCATTCCTTTTTCAACAACATATCCAGCAAGAAATAGATTCAAAAGAGTTCCAAGACCAATATAATGCTTGTCAAAAATAAAAACCCCAAGTAAAAGGACAGCATTCGTAATCATATAGGAAATACTGAATTTAATTTGAGAAAGATTCCAGATTCCAATTGCAAAACAGGAAAAAGGGTCAGTTCCAAACAGGGACGCTTTAAAGATAGAAACACTAATGCTAGTAAGAAAAATTCCAACAAAAGTCATAATGATTCGTTTTATAGTAGATGAATTCATTGATTTTCCCCCAATAAAAAATACTTTTAATATCAGTTTCATTATAATGAGTAGTAGCAAAAATCTATGGATATGTGTGAGGGAGATAGTGAAAAATGTGAGGGAAAATGGGAAGGGAGATTATAGTGAAAATTGTTGTTTTTGTGAAAAGAAAAAAGCGATATGATGAGTTTGTTACAATTAATATATTGAAGAATAATAGAAACATATTGGAACATATTGAAATGTAAATAACAAATAGCTTTTCCTTACAATCTATGTTATCATATAAACTATAGAAAAAATATCAGAATTATATGAGAACGAAAGGAATACAAACAATGAAAATCGCAGTAACTTATGATAATGGAGAAGTATTTCAGCATTTTGGCAAAACAGAAAACTTTAAAGTATACGAAGTAGAAGACAACAAAATTATTTCCAGTGAAGTAATCAGTTCTAACGGAAGTGGTCATGGTGCCTTAGCGGGTGTATTAGCTGATCAGGGTGTAGATGTTTTAATCTGTGGTGGTCTTGGTGGTGGAGCGCAGACCGCTCTTGCCGAAGCAGGAATTGAAGTGTGTGCAGGTGCAGCAGGTGACACAGATAAAGCAGTTCAGGATTATTTAGATGGAACTCTGGAAGATGCCGGTGTAACTTGTGACCATCATCATGAAGAAGGTCACAGCTGTGGAGACCATGAAGAAGGTCATAGCTGTGGTGGAGATTGCGGTGGCGGATGCCATGGATGTGGAACTCCACAGATTATTTTAGAGGGAAAAAATGCAGGAAAAACAGTAAGAGTACATTACACAGGTACTTTTAATGATGGAACAAAATTTGATTCTTCTTATGACCGTGGTGAACCGCTTGAATTTATCAGCGGAGCTGGAATGATGATTAAAGGATTTGATAAAGCGGTTGTAGATATGGAAGTTGGCGATGTCGTAGACATTCATTTAATGCCGGAAGATGCTTATGGAATGGCAAACCCGGATGCAGTTTTCAGTGTTCAGATTAGTGAACTTCCAGGTTCTGAAGAATTAGAAGAAGGTCAGCAGGTTTATCTTCAGAACGCAATGGGACAGCCATTCCCGGTTAAAGTTGTTTCAAAAGAAAATGGTGTGATTACTTTTGATGCAAACCATGAAATGGCAGGAAAAGAATTAAACTTTAAGATTGAATTAGTAGAAATTTGCTAAGAAAAAATCAGTGAATTAATTTACAGTCTCTTACAGAGAGCTTGTAAAAATAAAGCAGAGCAGTTCAGAATGAATTTTCTGAACTGCTCTTGCTTTGTGTGAAAAATGAAAAATCAGTTAAAAGAAGCAGGGGTTGGGTATTTATCTTCTGAAATGCAGTACCATTCTGGTATTTTACAGTTAAATAAAGAGTCTTTTCTTTGCCTTTAATTTTCACATAGCAGATTTTATCATTATCAAATTTATCGGTGATTTCGATTTTTTGATTTTCGTAATAAACCCAGACACTTCCATCTTCTTCGTATTCTACTTCAGGCATATTAATTTGTTCCATGATTTCATCTTCTGTAAGCGGGCGTTCTGTTCCGTCGGCATCAAATGCGACTCCGCCACCGCCCTGCTCTACTGTATTTCCATTTTCATCAGAATAATTCAAGTTATAAGAGCCATCTTCTTTTACATCGAGTGTGGCATCAGTCTGGTCTCCGTGAATCCAGAGCTGAATGGTACGCTGGATTTCGCCAACATTTGCTGCGTATACAGTTCCGGTGCCTCCGACTAAAATGAATGCGGTAAGGATTGCAGCAGCGACTTGAAATTTGTGTTTCTTTTGCATTTTTACCATTTGTGTTACCTCCAGAGAAATTGGTTCTAAGGGATGCAATCCAGAAAAAGCCTGTTTATATTTTTCTTTATTCGTCATAATTCCATTCTCCCTTTAATGATTCTTTGAGCAGTGCTCTTGCGCGTGATAAACGAACTTTTACGTTGCTTTGTGATAACTTTAAAATTTCTGCGATTTCCTTAACGGAATAATCCTCATAATAAAATAAATGAATGACGATTCGGTATTTTTTTGGAAGCTTCATGACTTCCTCGAAAAGATTTTCTGATTCCGGTGTTTCAAAAGTTAAAGTTTCCATGTATTCTTCCAAAGAAACTTTATGCTGATGCCAGAAAGTAAGAGTCATATTTTTCGCTTTATTAATTGCAATGCGAATCAGCCATGCTCGCAGATGTTGTTCGTCTTCAAATTCTTTTTTGCTTGTATAATATTGAATGAACGTATCTTGAACGACATCCTGCGCATCGGATGGATTTTTGCAGATGTTAAATGCAATTGCATAAAGATTATTCTGATAACGTTCAATCAATTCCTGAACGGATTGTCTCATGAGTTTTTTACTCCTATTATATTTTGAAAGGTCCTTTCATTTATAACACAAATGAGAAAGGAAAAAGGTTACAAAATAAAAAAATAATAGAATAAAAGGGATATTTTCTTTTCATAAACGTCTAATCTATGTAAGAAAACATTGCATTCAAATTTATCTCAGTCGATAAGACTACGACTGAGATAAACACTCTGTGGGGCGCACATTGTCCAATGGACAATGGTTCTGCGCGGACCGTAACGAAGTGTAGACCGCAGCGATTCTAAGAAGAATTTGTCAGCTTGTGCTGACTGGAATCGCGCGCCAAGTCTCACGAGTGTTCGACTTGAAATCAAACAGCCGGCGAGAAAAGGGTGGTGATATTTTGACGAAAGAAAATTTAGGAGAGTTGATTTTAAATTCAGAAAATCAATTATATGCTACTGCAAAAATCATTCTTGGAAATGATGAGGATTGTGCAGATGCAATTTCAGAAACCATTGTGAAGGCATTTGAAAAGAGGGAAACGCTGAAAAAAGAAAACTATGCGAAAACCTGGCTGATTCGGATTTTAATTAATGAGTGTTATAGTCTGCTTCGCAGGCAGAAAAAATATGTATCGATGGAAACAACAGAGATACCGGAGCGAAAACAGCCGGAAAAAACAGATTACAGTGAATTGTATCAGGCGGTTTCTGAACTAAAGGATGAGTTAAAACTTCCGGTTATTTTATATTATGCGGAAGATTTTAGTATCAGAGAAATTGCAGAGATTTTAGAAATAACAGAAGGTGCAGTGCAAAAGCGTCTGGCAAGAGCCCGTGGAAAGTTAAAAAAAGCATTTGAACATAAGGAGGTGTTCGTATGAAATTAGAAGATATCAAGAAAGAAATGCCAAAAACTCCGGAAATGATTCATAATCGGATTCAGGATGAAATAAAAAGACAGATGGAAAATGAGCAGATTGCGGTATTTCCAACAAAAAATGCTAAGAAAACAAAATGGAGCAGAACTCGTGTGGCAGCAGTCGCCGCAGTTTGTATTTTAGGCGTATCGACAAGTGTTTATGCCGGTTCCAAATGGTATGCGATGCATTTGGAAAAACAGGGAACTTATCAGGTGGCAACAAAGATTTCAGCCAATGAACAGAGCAAGATGACTGCGATTCCGGATGAAATTCCAGACGTAAAAATTCAGGCAGGCTACCTTCCGGATGGGATGGAAGAGGTAGAAGAAGGAAAATTTTCTAATTTGGAAACACCGTATCAGGGTGGGTTTTCAATGAGCCTGATGCTGTTGGATAAACAGGATTTTGAAAGCGTATTAACGGACAATCATGTGGTAGAAAGTGAAGAAAGGAATTTTGGGAAATACGAGGGTGTTTATCTTCGGTATCAGGATTTGGAGCAGAGTGGTTCGTATAACCAGAGGATTTATCTGATGTGTCCGGATGAATACCGGATGGCAGTCATTTATGTGGGAGATGATATGTCAAAGGAGGAAGCGGTAAAATTTGCTGAAAATATTTCTCTTGTTAAAACAGATAAGATGGTTGCGACAAAAGATATGTACAGCTGGAGTGATTTTGTATCAACGGAGCCGGAAACAGAAACCAGAGAAATGGTAACGAGTGTGTCATCGGATGAATTGAAACTCTGGAAAACAGGAGAAGAATTTAAGATTTCCCCAGACGTTTCTGCAGAAGATGAAAATGGCAATTCAATCGAATCGGCAGATGTATCGGTAAAAGTGGATTCGGTTCAGATTTCAGATGATTTAAGTTTATTAGATGAAAATAAGATTCCGGAAGAATGGAAAAAGGCAGTTGGCGAGGATGGAAAATTAGTAGAAAATCAGCTTTCTTATATAAAGACCGGAGATGGTGTGGAAGCACTGGATGAAGTTGTGAAAACCGAAAATGTGAAACAAAAACTGGTATTTGTGACGGCAACTTATAAGAATAATTCAGAAGTTACATTGAATCATATATTATATCTCGGAAATCTGATGTTGCTGAAATCAAAAGGTGACACTTATCAATTGTATATCGAAAATGAGCAATCGGGAGATAATTATGATTGTATTCATTCGAGCAGTGTAGCGAAAGCATTTGAAATGGATTATTACAGTGTACAGGAAGCTTATGGAAATGGTGGAAACTATATTTCGTCCTTAAAATCAGGAGAGTGTGTTCAGATAGAAATGGCATGGATTGTGGATGAAAATCAACTTTCGAACATGTACCTTAATTTATCCGGAAATGGAAGCAGCAGCGAGTTTGTGGATAGTACACTGGAAACAGGCATTGTGGATATTCGTCAGTGATGAGTTAAGAGGGGTGTGAACAAAGCTATTTTTCACGCCCCTCTTGGTATTTTTTATAATCACTCGTTAGCAAGTTCTCGATCGTTTCCGATAAAGAAAAGAGCAATCGTATCTGGTCCTACATGGCTTCCTGTACAGAAGTCATAAGAGGTGTTGATAAAATCACGGACTTTGATTCGTTCTTGTATTTTGTCCATTACATACAGAGAATCTTCATAGGCATCTGCGTGAGCGATACCGATAATCTGTTTTTCAGGTTCTACGATATTATTGCAAACCAGATCTACTAGTGTATTTAAGGCAGCTTTACGACCACGCACCTTTTTATAAGTGACAATATAGCCATCTTTATCTCCCTTTAAAATCGGTTTAATCTTAAGCATATTTCCAATTGTTGCTACGCTTCCCTTGATGCGTCCGGTGCGGGAGAGATATTTCAAATCGCCAACTGTGAAGATACCGTTCATCTTTCCTACGCAAGTCTCCAAAAAATCGGCAACTTCGTCAATCTCCATCCCTTTTTCTCTCATGATACTGGCGTAGATTGCAAGGATTCCCTGCGCAAGAGACGCATTGAGAGAGTCAATTAAGCGTATTTTGCGGCCGTTTGTATGTTTACTTAATACTTCTTCTGCAGCTAAGCGTGCAGAGTTAAAGTTTCCACTGATATTTTTGCTTAAAGAAAAGTATAACACGTCCTGATTTTCTTCTAATGTGTTTTGGAATTTCTCTTCAAAAGTTGCAGTGCTGATCAGTCCGGTTTTGATTTCACAGCCTTTGCGCATGGCATTATAATATTCGGTACCCTTTTGGCGTTCTTCTTCTAAAGAAAGCTCTGGATTATAGCAGGTAACTTCTTTTCCGTCAATCAGATTAATAAAAGAGATGACATTGATGTTATATTGTTTTGCTATTACAGCCGGAAGATTGGCAGCAGAGTCTACAAAAATCTGAAACATAGTATATCTATCCTTCCTGTTTGAATATGATTATCTTTCGACTATTATATCACAGATAAGTATAATTGGTAGACAGTTGTTCGGCTTTTGGCGAATAAAATTCCGAGTTCTGAGTAACTTATCCCCCTGTATGGCTTGTTAGAGAACAAGAGATTTGATAAAATAAAAATATTATTGGAGTGATGCGAAAGGGGATCCACTGATGAATGTAAATATTGTTCTTTATGATGAATTTGAAACGTTAGACGCCTTAGGAATTGCTAATATTTTTGGAATGGCACCGGAACATTTTTATATTAATTATTTGTCGGTAAACGGAGGACTGGTTAGCAGTAAACAAGGTGTGAAGGTTTGGACGGAACTATTGATTCCGGAAGAAGTGGAGGATATATTGGTGCTTCCGGGAGGGCGTACCGCAACGAAGCTGCTTTGTCTTGAACCGAAAAAATTGGAAATTATAAAAGCGGCAGCACAGGAGGCAGATATCTGTATGATGATTGCAAATGCTTCTTCTATATTAGCACAGACCGGGCTTTTGTATCATAGACAGATTGCAGATTATCCGGGAGATCAGAACTGGAAACGAATGTTTACTGCTGAAATTAGACGAGCAGAGGGTGTGAACTGGATATCCGATGGAAAATTTTATTCCTGCAGTTCAACGATGGCTGGATTTGATATGGCATTAGGTGTGATTAGCGATATGGTAGACATCGAATTGGCAGTTCGTATTGCAGAAATGTTGGGATATGAATGGAATCAGGAGATAATTTTCTAAAAAAAGCAATTAAAAAAAGTTTTCCGGAGGGGAAAATATGCTTACAATATAGTATAAATGAAATCTATGGATTTCGAAAATTAGGAAAATTCCATGAAGCAAAACAGAAGTACAATGAAATTTATCATATCTATGGAGAATTGACAGAAGAAGGAAATGTTGACCCTGAATGTAGTGAATGCAGTTCAGAAAGTAATGAAGAAAATTAATTGGAAGGGAAGAAAATAAAAAGTCGGTCAGTCTCAAGGTGAATTTGGCGATTTCTAAGAAATGCTGTTGTTGCACATTACCTATAAGGGATTGAAATTTATGATATACCATCATTAAATCTTAAAATGTTATTTTTCTATCAAAACATAAAATCAAATTTTGACATGAGGTAAATGTATGAATAAACAATTATTGGAAAATCCACTTTTACTTGTAATTGACATGCAAAATGTATATTCAAATGGACAAAAATGGGAGTGTTCTAATTTTAATCGCTCTCTTAATCAGATAAAAAAATTATTAGAATCAAACACAGAAGAAAAAATAATTTTCACAAAATACATCGCATCCGATGAACCTCAGGGAATTTGGAAAAATTATAATATTGAAAATTCAGATGTTAATTTAGATAAATGGCTAAATGAACTTGTGGATGATTTTAAAGAGTTACAGAAAAAATATAAATGTTATTCAAAATCCGTGTATTCATCTTATAGCATAGAACAAATAAGAAAAGCTGCATCCGATGCCTCTTGCGTTGTTGTAACAGGAGTAGTTGCTGAATGTTGTGTATTATCGACGGTTATGAGCTTGATAGATGCTGGAGTCTATGTAATTTACCTTAAAGATGCAGTTGCCGGTGTAAATAATGAAACAGAAGAAGCCACAATAAAAGTCTTAGAGGGATTAGCATCGTTGCATTTAAGTATTATGACAACAGAAGAATATTTGCAAATAAAATTGAACTAGAGAACAGTATTTCCACGGTGAATTAAACTATTAGTTGATTTTTTTCATAAAAATTCATGCTATAATAAACTCAACAAAACAACGTAATGAAAAGAAAAAATAAATGGAGGGCTATTATGGCAAACAGACCAGTTTTTGTAGCGAGAGAATCCGCACCGTTTTACAGAACAATGACAATTGATTTTGACTGGAATAGTGGCTTTGCAAAGGTACAGAAACAGAAGAATATTACTGCAATGCATAATGAGTTTTTAAGAAGAAAACCGGATAAAAAAATTTTAGAAATTTCAAGTAAATCCATGCAGGAATATGGAAATGATTTGAGTGCCTTTTTCCTCCAGAAATATGTTCCGGAACTCGGAAAGAAAGTACCGGTAGAATGTGTATTTCAGTCAGCAAAAACATTTCAAAAAGGTGGACCATATAAAGATATTTTGGAAGTTTCTCCAAGAGAAGCAAAACGAGATGGACGATTAGTTACCAGTGGTATGCTGACTGGATTTACATTTGAAAACAGAGTTTATCCACTTGAACCAAAGACAATTTTTTATGATTATATCTACATAAATGCATTATTGGAAAATGAAAAACTTGTGGAAGAAATTTTAAAATATGATGCATTTACAGATATTGAGTTTAATCCATCCAAAAGTATTAACTGTCAGGCAAAGGCAGCAGCGTGTTTTGTAGGATTATATCGAGCAGGTCTGGTAGAAAAAGTAAAAGATTTTGATACTTTTGCGGAATTATTTGGAGTAAATTCAAAAGGACAGTCAGTACAGTCATCTCCTAAAAAAGAAGAATCCAAAATTTCTGAAGTTATCAAAGAAGGAAATTGGATTAAACATAAAATTTATGGAAAAGGAAAAATCGTTAAAGTTGAGAAAACTTCATTGATGGTTGATTTTAGAATGGTCGGAAAGAAGAAAATTGGAATGGAGTGGTGCTTGAAAAATTGTGAAGTATTGAAATAGTTAAGAGGAAACAGCAGATTATCTGGTGAAAAAAATAGAATTTGGAGCGTAAAAATGTACGAAAACAAGGTCGTTCCGTCTCAGAAAATGATTGAGGCGAAACGACCCTTTTTTTATTCTTGAATATCTGAATCATACCTACGATCCGGCCTTCGCCGTACAATCCGTGCCCTTCACTTATATTCTGCCACCAGGAAGATAAGTCTGAGCTTCGGGGAGCGACCCCTAACTTCTTACCCTTGGCTTACGCCACAAGCCTGCACAGGATTGGCTACCTGTAAATTTCACCGTCCATTCAGATTAATAAACGAGTTTTTGTCAATCTGCCATATGGCTACTTTCACCGGCGACTTCTGTTATAGGCGGATTTCTCCGTCATCAAGGCAGAATGCATTGTTGGCTTTACCTCTGTCATATCAGTTGCCACACTGATACCCCTTAGGCTTACTCCTACACCGTAGGCGTCTATTGCTGCATCCAGAAGTTCCGTGCTTTTAAATGCGGGCATTTCTGCGATATGTGTTTCCGTTGACGGTTTCCGTCTTCCCGGGATTTATCACTAAACCCCGGCAGCCTTCCAAAAGAAGTATCCTTGATTTGGTTGACTGGGCGCCCCTCACCCGTTTCCGGGTCTATTGGATTTACCACACACCTCGAAGTACTGGCGTACTTTATTCATCGAGTTGATCGCAGGTATGATTCAAATATTCAATTCGTTTTTTTGTAATCTCTCTTGCTGACAATACTTAGTATAGAGTAAAAAGAAAGATTTGTCATTAAACTGCTGGTTTAAAAAAGCGTAAAAAAATGCCCCCATATTTTCTATGGAGGCATTAATAAATGTGTTAGCTTACTTTTTGCAGTGCTTTATTTTCTCTCTTTTCTTTTTTTATAACCCACGGTGCCTAAAGCTCCCGCAGATACCAAAAGCATCAAAAGCGTAACGCCAAGTGGTAACTCATCTCCGGTCTTAACGGATTTGCCGGCAGAAGTAGCGTTGCCACTTCCTGCTGCTGTTGCGCCTGGAGATTTCTTTGTGTTACCGTTTCCAACGGTAGTTTTATTGTTTCCACTGGTAGTTTTATTGTTTCCGTTTTGTGTTTTAGCGACATCCGTTACCACACCAATGCTGCCAAGGCTGTTGATTTCTACGGAAAGCACTTTATCTTTTACTGTGCCTTTTAAAGACTCTACTTTTCCGTTTACACAATGTAAAAGGGTCATTTCTTTTCCTTCATATTCTTTTCCGACCGAAACAGAAAGTGTTGCTTTCTTCGGGAGACGAATCTCTTTTCCGTTCTTCAGAAGTTTCACTTCATATAAGCAGAATAAAGATTTGTTTGCCGGAAGTTCTTTTTTCATCAGAGCAACATCTTCGTGGTCATTTTTAATCGGTTTTACAGAAAGTTCCATATCATCTGTCAGACCTTCACCTTTTAAGGAAATACCATACTCTTTATTTGACAGCAGAGTAACGGATGTTTGCTGGTCGTCAGGTTTTTCTGATTCACCCGGTTTTTCCGATTCGCCCGGTTTTTCAGGAGTGTCCGGCTTTTCTTGCTCACCCGGTTTTTCTTCTCCTTGTGCTTCTACAAGGAAGGTATAAGTTCTGCGGTCAGTTCCTCGCACATTCTTTTCAGAAACCAGCTGAATCTGTGTTCCGACTTCAACCGGAATCTGTTGAGATACACCATACGCAACACCGTCGGCTTCAATGCTTGCAACACTGTAGCGATTGAAAAATTCAGGTGTGAAAGAAATTTCATCCTGGTTTGTGAGCAGAGTATACTCATAACGGTCTCTCTCAAAGGTTTCTTTTAAATTACCGCCCTGTAAGCCAAGTGTTTTTAATTCAGCATTTGCTTCCAAATCTTCTCCAAGATTTTCAGTGTACTCTACAGTAATCACAGACTGATCTTTTACTTCTCCGTTTTGTACGGTGCATTTTGCAAAGCTCTTATCTGGGAAGATGCCATCTAAGGTACCTTTCCAACCACTTCCCGGACCTCGGTCAAATTCGGACAGTCCGTCGATTCGTTCGATATAAGTGCCCTGGAATCGAAGGGAAATATCGATTTCATTTTCTTCACAAGCGCGCTGAATAATGCTCATCATAGAGTCTTGTGCATAGATTGGAACCTGCACATCGAGAATAGTGCCTCTGACGGTGGCTGGATCTTCTGTTGCACTCAGTGCCTGAGTGTCTGCCTGGATTCCATCCATGATAGTGAGAGAAACGGTTCCTTTTTGGTCGCCAAGGTCTTTTAGTGCTTCAATTTTCTTTCGTGCAGCTTCCAATACATCGAGGTTTGTTACTTTTTGTTTTTCTTCCTCACTAAGCTGCTGATATAAGTTTTCGATAGCCTGTACGGTTGCTTCGTCTTCTAAAGTCAGCTCGTTCAGTTCAGGAAGCTGCTCAATTGCCTGCATTACGGTTGCAGCGGTAACTTCTTTTGTATCTTCCGATAAATCCCAATAGAATTTTCCACCATTTTTATAGTGCACGTAAGCACTTAATGCCTGGAAAGCCTGTATGCTGGCCATGTCATTGCGTTTTTTGTTGGTTTTGTCGTGGCAGAAACCGGTTGCACCTGTGGTATCGCAGTAGTAATCCATTAAGCCTGTAATACTATTGCTATAAGAGGTACCAAACTCGGAATTTAATGGGTCAATCTGCAGCGCAATCAGTGTTAATAATAATTGGGAAGTACTTTCTGCAGTTCCCATATCATAGGAATCGGACATTGCATTTTTTAAATATGCAAGACCGGCATCGATTGCATTTTTAGCTGCTTCATTGGTCTGTCTGTATGGTGCCAGTGTCTGTAATGCCATAGCGGTTGTATCAACACCCGCAGTTTTGTTATCGGTTAATCCAAAGCCTCCGTTGTCCGGATTCTGGAAAGTCAGCAGTGCGGAAATTATTTGTTCTCTATTCCATTTCGCATCGGATGGAATCGGTGTTTTCTTTGCATCCAGTGCTAAGAGTGCCCAGGCTGTTTCGTTAGAACCACTGTTTAAATTCGGATGATTATAAATCATTTCTGCGAGATTGACACCGCCTACATTGGTAATATCTTTGTTCATTACAGATAAGACGAGGGTAACTCGCTCAATTTCGGTAGGTTTCTTATTTGCTTTCCAGCCTTTCACGGTTTTTACTACAGAATCATAATATTGATTCTGTTTTTCTTCCGGAATGGCGATTCCTGCACGAAGAAGGTCATAAACAATCCAGTCGTGCTCAATACATTCATAATTCTGTTCTGGGCTGATTGCCTGTAAATGTGCTTTTGCGCCAAGCAGACCTTTCTGCACCAGTTCGTCAATATTAACTTGTGGAGTTTCACCGCCTGCAACTTCAATTGTAATCTGAATCGGAGCGACGGAGTTTGTGTTGTCAAGAGGAGTACCGGTTGCGACAACCGTTCCTTCTTTTAATGCTTTTACATAATATTGGTCATTTGTGACAACCGAATTGAAATCCGGTGCGCTTCCCACTCTGTACCTTTTTTCCACAGAATCGGCTCTTTTTTATAAATTTTAACGATACCTTTTTTATCAAAGGTCCATTTCAGGTCTGGATAGGTAACACTCCAGCCGGCATCGGATTTTTCACCTTTGAAGTTTAATTCCAGAGGTTGTTCCGTGAAATTTTCCATACTTACTTTATCTTGCACTGCAGTTACTTCAGTAAGTGGATTTTCATATGCATAAGTCACATCAGAGGTACCGGATACGGTAGATTCTTTTTTGGTCTCCGGATCGGTCTGTGTAAGGGTCGCACGATAAGTAACGGTACCTGCTTTGTATGGTACATATCCTTTTACCATACTTTCCACATATTCGGCGATGGAGTCGTCGCTGCTCGTTACTTTCCAATTATCTGCATAACTTGCATTTTGTGGAGAGACAATTACGCCACTGTAATCTGGGAGGAAAGCATACTGATCCGGGTCGTTGGCATTTCTTCCGTGAATGACTTTCTTTCCGGAAATCGCAGGTTTTACAGAAGTTGCCGGTACATAAGTAGAAGTTACTTCCACCTCTGCGGTAATGGAATTGTTTACTTTTGAGGTCACAACCATTTTTGCGGTACCAGGCTTTTTAAAGGAAAAGCTGCTGGAATCGTTGTAGTTTTTAATCAATGAGTCATCGCTGGCTTTGTAAGCAAAACGAGTTGAGTTTGCAGGTACAAAAGCATCGCTGCCCTGATATTTGGCTTTCACTTCGATTTTCTTTTCTTCAGAGCCGGCAACTTGGCAGGTCTGATTGGTTACATCCTGTCCGTCGATAAACAGCTTGATCTCTTCTAATTTTTGCGCTTTTGAAATGACTTTAACCCAGGCTACGGCTTCGCTGCTTCCATCGGCTTTGGTTTCCGTCGCAGTAACGGTAGCGGAGCCTTCTTTGTCGATACGAAGGTCACCATTATCGGCTCCAATCATTAAGGAACCTTCTGGTTTTACTTCTGAAATGCCCCATGAAATTGTGCTGGTTTCCGGCACGTTTTTTAACTGGAAGTTCCTACAATTCCAAATGCATTTACTTCGTCCGGTGAAACAGTAAAGGTCTGGTTTTCGATGGCAAGTGTTTCGCCTGCTTCAGTTACCATAACCATTTCATATTTGTTTTCCGGAAGATTTGGTTTGTCCGGATTATAAGTTTTATCTTCTCCGAAATAAGGATAGCCGTTGCTGTTTTGCCCCCATTTGGTACCATTTGCTCCTCTGTTTTGATTTAACAGCGTTACAAAATCTTTGGTTTTCAGCTGTTCTTCTGATTTTGCAGAAGAGTTGTTTAAAGCAGCAGCCGGAATTTCAGCCGGATTGGCAAGTCCTTCCTGCCAGTAAGTATTTTTCAGGGTGCCTTCTTTATACTGATTAAATAAAACACCTTTTTTGCCCTCACTGATGGAATAGCTGTTGATAATACTTCCGCCTTGCAGACGTTTTGCAAAACCGCAGGCTAAACTTCCTTTTACATCTGAAAAACAGTTAATGATAGTTCCTTTTAAATTTTGTCCGATTGGTCCATTTCCACTTTGTTCCCAGGTATCAATGGTACCGGTAAAATACAGATTCTGTAAAACGCCTTCTTCCCCTAAATGCTGGAACATCCAGTTTGCATTTTCAAAGATAATGGCATGTCCCTGTCCATCTAAAATGCCATTGAATTCCGTCATAGAGAAGTAAGAATCTTTTATGGTAATATCTTGATCCAGTACATAGTACTGATCGGAACTGGAATTAATCTTACTTAAATCATTTTCAGTTGAGATATGCTGAATTTGACTTGCGTCAGCAGGAGGAGCCACCGGCTCTGTCGGTCGTTCTTTTTTCAGACCGTCTTTTGCTGCCTGCAGTGTTGCAGTTGCGGTTGTAACCTCTTCAAGTGTAGCATCTTCATTTTTTAAAACGTTCTGTGCGTTTGCAAGTGCATCTTCAAGTTTACTCCAGCTGTCTTTAGTATAGCCTTCTTTATTAAGGGCACTGCAAGTGTCTGCCAGTTTTTGTAAGTTTGTTTTATCCGGTTTCTGTGCTTCGGTAGAACCGCCCTTTACGAGAATCGGAAATCCCTGGTTGCTGCCATCTGTCGGAATTGCCCAGGAAAATCCGGTCTCCGGAAGATTAGTATTTAAAATGCTGTTTGCTGCGCCGGATTTAAAATCTTCTAAGGATTTTTGCTGTACGTTTTCCGGTGTGATTTTGTTGCCACCCATACTTACAGCACCGTTCATACTTCCAGGTCCGTAGCAGCTATTTTTAAGTTTGGTATCATTTGAGGTGTTGACACCGATTAAAGCGCCATAAAAGCGGAAAGCGTTCCGGTTACGGTACCTGCAAAATAAGAGTTCTGGATAGTACCTCCGTTTGCAGTACCTACTAATCCGCCCGGTTCATCCCAGCCGCTCATATTTAACTTAGCGGTAGAGAAACAATTTTGAATGGTTCCGCTAAAAGTCATTGCCATGCTTCCGAAAGTATCGTCGCGTTCAATTACTTTTTCACTTGTTACACCCAGATTTTGAATCGTTCCGGTTACCTTGTTTGCCAGTGGCTTATCGGTCAGGGTAATGGTATGTCCTGCGCCGTCTAAGGTTCCCTCAATACTTTCAAACCACTGACCGCTTTCCATTGTCACATCTTCAGACAAGGTATAAGTTTCGCCTGCCGGAATTGTGGATGGAAGCGTGTTGGCATAAGCTTGTACTTCCTGTTGGGATTCTTGGGCTTCTTCAGTTTGTGTTTCGTTTTGCGTTACATCTTGTGCATCATTTTGTGTATCATTTTGTGATGCATCGGTTGGTTCCTGGTTCTCAATTGCTGAAGCATTTTGGGTCGGAAGTGCGGAAGCTGATACGGACATCGGCAGCGTACTTCCTAAAAGTGTTAGAACCAGAAGAATACTAAGCATTCGCTTAAATTCTTTTTTCATGCTCCTTCTCCTTTTAAAGTATTCTACTTTCTATATACACTTCTCTTTTTTGGAAAAATTTTTTTATACACAAAAAAGAGCCTTTCTCCATTTCTGAATCAAAGCTCTTTTATACACTACTTGATTAAAATCATGAAATGCTGTTACTGCGTATAAAAGATTCTTTTCTTCAAAAATCTTGAACGAAGTAACAGCAAGCCTTCTGACTTAACGACCTGCAAAAATATGCTACTGAAGTTCCTCCGGTGTGCATATTTGGGGGCGTGTCTCACAGTAGAATCATCTGTATCAGATTTGCACTGATTTTCTTTTTAACTCAAAACATTACTGTTTCTGATGACTGTCACAGGTATATAGTTTGTTAATATTTTACCTTAGATTTCCTGCTGCTGTCAATCGGTTATTTAACTTCTAAGCATTTTGGCATTTGGGAGGATATAGTCAATTAGGGCGTGTTGTGATAAAATAAAAATAATATTTTGAACGCAGATAAGCATTCCCCCGCTTCAAGTGCGCAGAGCACTAAGCGGCGGGTGAGGGGGATGCTTCTGTCAGTGTGAGGTGAAAGCTCCCACTGACAGATCGCAAAGCGACTGCGTTCATGAGCAAGTAGCGAAGCGGATTGCAAATGTTCGCTTTACTTAATGAAAGGGGAATGACTTATGAAAGAAAAATTTAAAGTATTGATTTTAAATGGAAGTCCGCGCAAAGACGGAAATACAACCGTTGCAGTAAAAGAAATGGAAAAGGTATTTGCCGAAAATGGAGTGGAATATGAAACGATTCAGATTGGAAACAAAGCCATTCGTGGATGCATTGCCTGCAATTATTGCTATAAGAACGGGAAATGTTCTATTAATGATGATATCGTAAATGAGCTGGCATCGAAGTTTGAAGAAGCGGATGGTCTTGTGGTAGCAAGTCCGGTTTATTATGCTTCCGCAAATGCAACTTTGATTGCGTGTCTTGACCGACTGTTTTACAGTACACCATTTGATAAAACGATGAAAGTGGGTGCAAGTGTGGTCTGCGCAAGACGTGGTGGATGTTCAGCGACGTTTGATGAGCTGAATAAATATTTTACTATTTCCAACATGCCGATTGCTTCCAGTCAGTATTGGAACAGTATTCACGGAAGAAAAGTGGGTGAAGCTGAGATGGATGAAGAGGGAAAACAGACCATGCGTACACTTGCAAGAAATATGACATTTTTAATGAAGAGTATTGCACTTGGAAAAGAAACATTTGGTCTGCCGGAAACAGAAAAACGAGTAGCAACCCATTTTATTCATTAAGTTCAAATCGAATGTAAGCTGACAAACTGTTCTGCAAAAAAATAGATAGAGAGACAAAGAAAAATGAAGCATTTAAGCATAAGAGAATATATACCGGTTTTGCTCTATACAATCATGGGTGTTCTGATTGGAATTATCGTTGGAGCAGTAGATGCGATATTTGGAAGGGCACTTTTAGGCATTACGGCATTTCGAGGAGAACACGTTACCGTTCTTGTTCCATTTTTGGCGCTTGCCGGTGTGGCAATTTTATTATTATATCAAAAAATCAGCCCGAAATCGCAAAAGGGAATGGGGCTCATTTTCGAAACCGGTTTTGAGGAAAATGAAGAAATTCCGAAGGCATTGATTCCAATTATTATGGTTTCTACCTGGCTTACACATTTATTTGGAGGAAGTGCCGGAAGGGAGGGTGTTGCAGTTCAGATAGGTGCAGCGGTCTCTCATACAATCGGAAAGAAATTTGAAGTGATTTCCGGGAAGACGGAAAAAATGGAAAAATCTTTTTGATTATGGGTATGGCAGCGGGTTTTGGCGGGTTGTTCCAGACACCGCTTGCAGCCACATTTTTTGCACTTGAAGTATTAGTTGTCGGGGCATTATTTTATGAGGCGATGCTTCCGGCAATGAGTGCAGCATTTACTGCAAGTTTTACGTCTCATTTATTGGGACTGGAAAAATTTTCGGTTTCTTTTTCGGATACGTTTTCTGTGAATCCGCAGACCATTGCCAAATTGATTTTGATTGCGATTGTGTTTGGAATTACAGGCGGAGCTTTTCGTACTTTCTGGCATTTGCAAAAGAAAAACTGGCGAAATTTATAAAAAATCCTTACCGGAGGATTTTCTTTACAGGCATCATCCTTTCAATTTTGTTTTTACTTTTATGGAAAGGACGTTACTGTGGACTTGGAACGAATCTGATTTCTGCAAGTTTTGCAGGAGAAAAGGTCTATGTGTTTGATTTTTTATTAAAAGCAGTATTCACGATTGTGACACTTGCAGCAGGATTTCAGGGGGGAGAAGTCACTCCGCTTTTCTCAATCGGTGCGACACTTGGGGTCATTCTGGCTTCTGCTTTGGGTCTGCCTGTTTTATTGGTGGCAGGACTTGGTTACGCAGCCGTTTTTGGAAGTGCGACAAATACCCTGATTGCGCAATTTTAATTGGAGTTGAAGTATTTGGTCCGGAACATGTGGTGTGGTTTGTAATTATATGCATGATTGCATTTGCCTGCAATGGAAATAAAACAATTTATGGAAAACAGAGACTGTCGAAAATGTCGGATTTTAACCGAATCAAGTAATGAAGAAGAAAAAAGTGAGATAGGATAAGATAGGAATTATGAAAGAAAATAAGACAAGCTGGCTAGGTGTTTTGGCAACGGAAGAAGAAGTGAAGCAAAATGGTTTAAAGGAAAGCAATTGTGTGGTAAACGGTGCAGGAAATCTGCAGTTTTATCAGGTACGGTTGTAGGGTTTGTGAAGGGAGAATTTCGGATAAAGCTTCATTATGATGAACCATTGTGCAGGCAGTTAGAGGATACAACAAAAGAAAATCAGCCGGTATTTACGAAAGGCAGACATTATCGCCCCGATATCCGAATGGACTTATACAGAGAAGATGTTTACTGGTCAACGATTATTTTTGAGGTAAAATATCGTAAGATACAGAGTATCTTTCAGGATAAAACAAAAAAGCAGAATAGGGATACGAAGTCATTTTGTGAAAATCAAATTCGGGGATATAAAAATGAACTTCATTCAAAATACTGCAGAGGGCTGGATGAAAATTTTGCACTTCGTAAATTAAACCCGGTGGACCGTGTATGGGTCTTAAATCCAACGCACTATGAAGGAAATATTATTGACAAAGAAGAGGAAGGAATCAAGTTAATTCAGCTGATTCCGGGAAAAAATCATCAGAAAATCATTCTTGAATTAAAGGAAGAAATTAGTGAAGCATTTGATGGAGAATTAATATAAAAAATAGATGAGGGAAAGATGAGAAAAAAATCAAAAAAAAGAAACAAAATGATTGGTGTAGCACTGGTCATTATCGTTTTGTTATTCGGAATCATAACAGTTAAATTTATCCAGTATGAAAAAATAATTGAGGATACGGAAAGGACATGGCTGATTACACAGTATGGTCCAAGAGATGTAAATTCTATGTTTTATACATTGTATGGTGGAAAGGGGCAATTAATTGTTGTAGATGGTGGCTGGACAGAAGATGCAGATTTTGTGCGTCAGACGATTAAAGAGATGGGCGGAAAAGTAGATGCATGGATTTTGACCCATCCACATCAAGATCATATTGGAGCGTTTAATGCAATTTATTCAGATTTGCAGGGAATTGAAATCAAGGAAGTTTATACGGTAGATATGCCGTCACCGAAATTGTGTCAGGAACGTGCACATTGGGATAGTGTGGATACTTATAATGATTTTTTGGATTTGAATGTAAAAAATTTAAAATACGTTTATCCGGGAGATGAACTGAATATCTGCGGGCTTAAAGTTGATATTTATAATGCCTATGATGAACATGTAAAGGAATTATCACAGGATTATTTAAATGATGGTTCTATGATGTTTAAGGTGCAGGGAGAAAAATCCAGTATGTTGTTTTGTGCAGATGTTGGAAAAGCGATGAGTAATTATCTGCTTGATACATGGGGAGAAAAGTTAAAAGCAGATTATATTCAGATGGGACATCATGGAAATAGCGGGCTTCTAAAAGATTTTTACGAAGAAGTTTCCCCAAAACTTGCATTTTTTGATGCACCGGACTGGCTGATGTATGATGAAACGGGAAAATATACAACACCTGAAAATGCAAAAGAAATGGAGTCGTTGGGAAGTGAGGTAGTAAGTTTTCATACCCAGCCTAATACCGTAAGCATAGAGTAAAAACCCAGGTATTTCAACACTGGAGATTGAAAGTACCTGGGTTTTATCTTAGATTTGTTAAGGTTAGATAAGGCAGTAATTATCTTTTAAAGTTAATAGTATCACTTGCAACAGCACGTTCATCGAGAAGCTGTTTAAACGTCTTTGTTTTGGCTTTTTCCTGATAATCCTCTGAGAAATAATATCCCTTTAGTTCATCCATATATTCATCATAATCGCATAAATAAACGGAGATAGAAGAGACATCGCTGTCCTGAACAGCAACCGTATATGCAGAGCCGGAAGTGCCATTGGCTGACAGTAAATTTCCATCTGCATCAAGCACAACAGCAAAATATTTAAATTCAGGGTCTGTTACATCAAGAGAAATTTCGAAAGGTGTTTTGGTAACGGAAAGTATTACATTTCCATCGGAATCAACTGCCTTTGTTTCCTTTGTAATCGAGTCAGAGGTATTTTTCTCAACATCAACTGAGAAGTTCCAGTCTCCTTCTAAAGTCCAGGTGTTATAATGATTCAGACCTTCTGTGGCATCCGGATAACGTTCATAGTACCGGTTCCACATTTCTGTAAAAAGCCGGTGTTCGATTTCTTGCTGTTCTTCCGTAAAATTTTTATAATTAGCTTCATCTAAACCATTTTCAGCCATGGCCTGCTGATAGGCATCTTTTAAGTCTTGTGGCATTTCAGGAGTGGAATCATCTGGTTTATAACCGCAGATATTTTTGATATTCAGCTGAATATTAAAGTTATCTGGAATCGCTTCATTTTCACCAGTTAAAATATCTTCTTTGTTTAAGCGCAGAACACCGAAATAAGTATGGGAATCAATCTGCCTTCCATCCAGATAAGCATTTAAAAGTGTATTATCTTCAGAAGCATCTTTGAAACTATAATCTAAAGTAGAATCCATGCCGAATAAAATAATCGGTTTTTGCTCCTGATTTAAAAAACAGTCTGGAAATTCATTTTCAGTCTGAATGGTCATAGATAAATAAAGTGCGCTGTCATTGCAGTATACTTCGGATAAAGTCAGGGTTGTCCCATTTTGCGTCTGGCTGTAAAGAGAATCGGATGCGGTGTTAGTTTCACCGGAAGAAGCAGATGCATCGGAATCAGCAGAAGAATCTTTTGAACTGTTGTTGTCGAGCGGTTTGGCATAATGTTTAAAGTCGCCGTAGAATCCAAGTGATTTTCCAAGTGTCTGGAACACGCTTCCTACCACCGGAATATTATCCGCCAGAGCTGGATTTGCAGTGCATATAATAGAGAAAATGGCAGCAGAAGCAGCTATAGCAGCAAAACCCTTGTAAAATTTTTGCTTATAACCGGATTTTGAAGGAGTGTGAGTGAAATCGGGTTTGGAGATAAAATCCGTTTCAGAAGTAAAAACTGGTTTGGGAGCAAAAGCTGTTTCAGAAGTAGAAGAAATAGTAGAAGAAACTTCTGTTTTTGCTGCTTCTGAGACTTTAGATGCCTTTATTTTTGCAAACGCTTCTTCCTTTGCCTGATTGACTTGTTTTGGAAGTTGAAAATTTGTAGTTAACGTTGTTTTAAGTTTCTTGTTATCAATCATATTATTTACCCCTTTCTTGTTTGAATAGAAATTGTTTGTGGAAGAGTATCATTTTTTGAAGCTGGTGGAAGATATTCTTTTTTTGCCTGTTGTCGTCCACGTGAAAGTCTGGTTTTTACGGTATTTTTATTTAAATCCAGAATTTCGGCAATTTCGGAGATACGAAAGCCCTCTACATAGTAAAGCAGTAAAATAATGCGGTAAGGCGCATCAATACGTCCGAGCATTTCTTTAAATTCAAATTCGGCAATAGACATATCCATTTGTCCGATGAGAGGAATTTCTTCATCCCAGTTGAATTTCTTATAATGACTTAAAATCTTATTACATTCATTAATTAAAATCCGAATCATCCAGGTTTTGAAATAGCGGGGCTTTTTTAGCGTATTAAGCTTTTCAAAACAAGTCAGGATAGTATTTTGGACAGCGTCTGCAACATCGTCATCATTTCCAAGGATTCCTTTTGCAACTTTATACATTGCCAGTGAATTGACGTCCATCAATTCAAGAAAAGCATCGGTATCGCCGTAAATTGCTTTTTTAATTAAATCAGTCAACTTTTTAAACCTCCTTTCGGTTAGATATGTTTTTCTTTATCTTACACTTATTAGATGGATTAGAAGAGAAAATAGTTTCAAAAAGTTTTGTTTTTGTGATAGAATGATGCACGAAGAAAAAACAAAGCAGAAAGTGAAGCAGACAGAGGTAAGAGAGCGGGATAAAAAAATGAACTCAAATTTTGAATATTATAGAATTTTTTATTATGTTGCAAAATATGGAAATCTGACAAAGGCTGCATCAGCACTTCAGACGAGTCAGCCTGCTGTGACAAGAACGATTCATAAATTGGAGGCGGAGTTAGGATGCCGTCTTTTTATTAGAAGCAAAAGTGGAATGGAATTAACACCGGAGGGGAAAACTTTCTATGAATATGTCTCAGCAGGATGTGCACAGTTTTTCCGTGGAGAACAAAAAATTACAAATTTAATGTCAGTAGATGAAGGGTCTATTACAATCAGTGCAACTGAAACAGCACTTCATTGTTGTCTGTTTCAGGCAATTGAGGCATTTCGGAAAATTCATCCAAAGGTAAGATTTAAGATTTTAAATAATAGTTCCCAAAAATCAATAGAAGTATTGAAAAAAGGTCAGGTTGATATGGCAATGATTTCCTCTATTCCATTTGCGATAGAAGACCCTCTTATAAAACATACCGTTCATTCTTATACAGATATTTTAATTGCGGGCAGAAAATATCGAAATCTAAAGGGGCGTATGATGACATTAGGTGAATTGTGTCATTATCCCTGGGTGAGTCTGACCTCTGATACGATTACCCGTATTTTTCTGGATTCTTATTTCGCAAAGCGCGGACTACCGTTTGAACCCGCAGTGGAATTTGCAACAACAGATTTACTGCTTCCGGCAATTGAACATAATCTTGGAATCGGCTTTTTGCACCGGAGTTTGTAAAAGAGGCAATGATGAGCGGAAATGTATTTCAGATAGAAATATTAGATGAAATGCCGGACAGAAGTGTATCATTAGTATACGATTCAGAGTATCCTCAAAGTATTGCATCTACTGCATTTCGTAAGTTTGTTCTTGGACGCTGTACACTAGGAGAAAACCGAACTCAATAGATGTATCAATTGTAGATTTTCCATGAATGAAAAAATATTAAAAAAAATTAGAAAAAGTGTTGACAATTAAAAAAAGGTGTGCTATTCTAACATAGCTGTCGCGGAAACGACAACAACGACGAATAGTCAAAACAAAAAACTTTGAAAAAAGTAAAAAAAGTTCTTGACAAACAAAAATAGCTTTGATATAATATAAAAGCTGTCGCTGATAAAAAGAACGACAGGAACCTTGATAACTGAACAGTGAAACACATGAAAACGAAAATTCTTTTACATTCATTTATTTAAAAAGAACGGTTCAATGAACCAAAACAGTAAAAGGGATAGATAGCCAAGTAGTTATCTTGAACTTGGACAAACACTATATCAGAGAGTTTGATCCTGGCTCAGGATGAACGCTGGCGGCGTGCTTAA
>ENA-OQCN01000214-OQCN01000214.1-human-gut-metagenome-genome-assembly--contig:-NODE-214-length-30156-cov-3.399714_pt1 | contig 30156 bp, 32 predicted proteins | sample MGYA00242497_ERZ504576 | MGnify/ENA primary metagenome ERZ504576 (study PRJEB26092, sample SAMD00036296) | human gut metagenome | host: Homo sapiens | study: EMG produced TPA metagenomics assembly of...
TTCAATCCTGAAAACTTTGAATCAATTGGTCACATATTGTAAATCATTGGTTTGAATATATTGAACTTTTGCACCGAAACTAGCAGAAACATTGATGATGGAATTTGTAGAATATTCAATATCTTCTATTTCAATGTGCCTTTTTTGGATGAATAATACTTGTAAGTCCCCAAGCTAATAGCCAAGTAGCTAATAATAGAAGCCATAGAGAAATATCTTCAAAACCTAAATCTTCTTTGAATAAATAGAAAATAATCGCAATCCCAAATAAGGGGCTGTAGAAGCTTCTTTCTTTGATTCCGTCGATAATAACGGATAGACAGATAAGAGTTCCAGCAATTTTCCATAGACTAAGGTTAAATTGAATAATTCCAAATAAGTTTCCAAAAATTAATATGGCACCTAGAATACAAATAATGCCCCAAAACCAATTTCTTTTCATAAATGATTCCTTCTTTCTTTTAATACTTTGTAGTACATTCTTGATACATAGACTTGTTTATGACTATTTTGAAAAGTAATGAGATGACTCGATACAGAATGAGATAAAGAATATATTTTTTGAATATTCACTATTGTAGATTTAGAAATTCTCAAAAAGGAGTTTGGCAATATATTTTCTAATTCATACAATTTCTGTGTTGTAGAAAACATATCATTGGCTGTATGCGCATAGACTGTTCCATCATCACTTTCAAAGAATAGAATCGCATCTAAATCTAGATAATATTCAGTATCTTGTTTAAAGAATTGTATACTAGGCTTTGATTTAAAATTAGAAATCAATTGTTGCAATTCCTCAGTATATTCTTTTGTACGTATGACGATTTCATCTTCGTTTAATGAATCATCAATCTCAATTCTTACTTTCATGGCTTTATTATTCCACAAGGAATATTAAAAGTATAGTCTTGAAAAGTAAGTGGTTAAAATAGAAGACTAAGTGGTCAAGAAAAAGTAGTGAAAATTCACTTCTTTAGTGGTCAGTATAATGTTGCCTGCAACTAATTATATATATAGCTCCTTCATCAATCTTATATATTAAACGATCTTTATCATTAATTCTACGACTCCAAAATCCTTTAAAACTTCCAATCAAACGATGAGACTTCAAACATCATTACTATATTTATTGTTAAAATATTGAAATAACGACGTTTTATATGAAGTAAAACATTGAAATAATGACGTTTTAAGCGGAATAAAATATTGAAATAATAGCGTTTTTCTGCTAATGTGATATTGAAATAATGTAGTTTCATGACTGGAGGATATATGTTTAAGCGGAAAGTATATAATGAATTGTTGGAATGGAAAGAAAAATATGCAGATCGGTCAGCTTGTTTATTAGAGGGAGCTAGGCGTGTAGGTAAGAGCACAATTGCTTTGGAATTTGCAAAAAATGAGTATGAAAGTTTTATATTTATAGATTTTTCTAATATATCTACAGAATTGTTAGAAGTATTCAATGATATTTCGGATTTGGATATATTCTTCTTGCGATTACAAACAGTGACAGGTATTAATTTAATAGTATCTAAATCTGCCATTATTTTTGACGAAGTACAATTTTTTCCAAAGGCTAGACAAGCTATTAAACATCTAGTAAAAGATGGAAGGTATCATTATATTGAGACGGGGTCACTGATATCAATTAAGAAAAATGTACGAGAGATATTAATTCCTTCTGAAGAACATAAAATTAATGTGTTTCCGATGGATTATGAGGAATTTAATTGGGCATTGAAAAAAAGTACGGATAGTATAAGAACTTTAGTTGAAAAGAATGCTGCTATAGGTGATATGACAAACCGTAAGTTAATGCGCGATTTTCGTATTTATATGGCTATTGGGGGGATGCCTCAAGTCGTTTCCACTTATCTACAAACGAATAATCTTGATGCAGTAGATAAAGAAAAAAGAGATATTATTTCTTTATATGAAGATGATTTAAAAAAAATAGATCCTTCTGGTAGATTATCTGATATTTATGCATCAATACCTAGTCAATTAGCATTGAAGAGAAATAGATTTAAAATAACAGAAGCAACTAAAAGCCGAAGACAAATTAAAGATGAGGAACGTTTATTTGATTTAATTGACTCCAAAATAGTTTTGCCATGTTACAATGTTGCACAACCTGGTATTGCTTTAGCACAAACAAGAGATCCAGAAACTTTTAAATTGTATATTTCTGATATTGGATTGTTTACAACAATGATATTTGATGGCGGGAAAGGATTATCTTCAGATATTTATAAAAAATTGTTGAGTGATAAGTTATCGGCCGATTTAGGTTATATGTATGAGAATGCAATCGCACAAATCATTGTAAATAGTGGCAATAATTTATACTATCATTCATGGAGAAAAGAGAATAGTACTCATAGTAATGAAATTGATTTTTTAATACATTCAAGAAATAAAATCATTCCAATTGAAGTTAAATCATCTGCAACAAAGAGTCATATTTCAATGGATGAATTTTGCAAGAAATATTCGCATGAAGTAGGACGAAGATTCTTGTTTTCACAGAAAGATTTTTCGAAAGATGGGATGTTGGAATTAACGCCTATTTACGCAGTTCCATTTTTGTTGGAAAATCTTTAAATAATGTATTCTAATCTTTGGTATAATAATAGAGTTGAAATGAGGTTTTACTATGGATGAAAATATAATTTCCTTAATTGCGAAAGAGTTGAATATTTCAATTTCGCAAGTTAAGAATACATTAGAATTATTAGAAGAAGGAGCTACCGTTCCTTTTATTGCACGTTATCGTAAAGAGCGTACAAAAGGTTTGGATGAAGAACAAATTCGTGCTATTCAAGAAAATTATGCGTATCAAGTGAATTTAGCTAAGCGTAAGGAAGAAGTCTTAGCTCGTATTGAAACATTAGGTAAATTGGATGATGAAATTATTAAGAATGTCAATGCATGTACAAAACTATCACAAGTAGAAGATATTTATCGTCCTTACAAACAAAAGAAAAAGACGCGTGCAAGTGTTGCGATTGCCAATGGTCTACAGCCATTAGCCGATACATTCATGTCGTTTCCACGTTATTTTAAAGAAACAGAATTGGATGCTTACATCAATGAAAATGTAAAAGACAGAGGCGCTGCTATTCAAGGTGCTTGTGATATCATTGCCGAAAAAGTGAGTGATGATGTAGATGTACGTAATAAAATATTAGATTCAATGACAAACTTTGGTCGTATTGTTACAAGTGAAAAGAAAGATCATGAAGATGATCATAAAGTCTATAAGATGTATTATGACTATTCAGAAAGAGTGAATACTTTAGCACCGCATCGAGTTATGGCCATTGATCGTGGGGAAAAAGAAAAAGTATTAAATGTTTCGATTTCTTTTAATGAAGAATATATTGAAAACTGGGTATGCCGAAGATTTATTCGCTTTACTAACAGTGGTACAAGTGAATATGTTCGCGCTGCTATTTTAGATGGTTTAAAAAGACTTGCCTATCCTTCCATTGAAAGAATGGTTCGTTCTGCCCTAAGTGAAAAGGCACATGAATCAAGTATTGACGTATTTTCTATGAACTTAGAGAAGTTGCTACTTCAACCACCTATGAAAGATAAAGTAATTCTAGGCTTTGACCCGGCCTTTAGAACCGGATGTAAATTGGCTGTTATTGATGCATCTGGTAAAAAATTAACAGTCGATGTGATCTATCCACATCAGCCAAACGCAAAAGTAAGAGAGTCTGAACAAAAATTAGTTCAATTATGCAATGAATATCATGTCAATTTAATTGCGATTGGCAATGGTACAGCAAGTCGAGAAAGTGAAGCTTTCGTTGCGAATACAATCAAGAAATTTAATTTACCAGTATCCTATACCATTGTTTCTGAAGCAGGTGCTAGTGTATATAGTGCTTCTAAATTAGCTATTGAAGAATTCCCAGACTTACATGTTGAACAAAGAAGTGCCATTTCTATTGCGCGAAGATTGATGGATCCACTTTCAGAATTAATCAAGATTGACCCTCAATCGATTGGTGTTGGTCAATATCAACATGATTTGCCAACCGCAAGATTAAAAGAGCGCTTGGATTTCGTAGTTGAAAAAGCTGTTAACCGCGTGGGTGTAAATATAAATACAGCCAGTGTTTCTTTACTTAAAAATGTTGCGGGATTAAATAATGCGAGTGCTACAAGCATTGTGTCATATCGTGAAGAAAATGGAAAAATTGAATCGCGTACACAAATTAAAAAGATTCCTAAGATTGGTCCAAAAGCTTTCGAACAAGCAGCTGGATTCTTGCGTATTGAAGATGGAAAAGAACCGTTGGATCGTACAAGCATTCACCCTGAATCGTATAAGGCAACGAAAGTATTGTTGAAAGAATTAGGTTTGGATACTTTAGATTTGGGAACACAAAAGGCAAAAGACGTGATCTCTAATTGTGATACAAAACAATTGATGCAAGACACAGGATTAGATAGTTATACATTGAAGGATATTTTAGATGCGATTTGTATGCCATTAAGAGATTATCGAGATAAATATGATGCGCCTTTATTAAGAAAAGATGTATTGGAAATCGAAGACTTACATATTAATGATAAGCTAGAAGGTACAGTACGTAATGTGGTTGACTTTGGTGCCTTTGTAGATATTGGACTACATGAAGATGGTTTAGTTCACGTTTCAAAGATGAGTACAAAACGAGTAAAACATCCTAGTGATGTTGTTTCTGTAGGAGATATTGTTACGGTGTGGGTATATAATGTTGATCAAGAGAAACAAAAGGTACAACTAACGATGGTCAATCCAAATTGACAATAAGACGGCTTAGGTTTATTATCTAAATGGTTTGTTACCCAAGGGATTTAGTGGGGCAATACTTATAGTACTTTTGATGTGCTTTAAGTATTGTCCTTTTGTTTTAAGGAAGGAATTATTATGAATATTACTACGATTGTTACGCAAATGATGATTTTATTGTTGATTATGATTGTTGGTTTTGTGGGAGCTAAAAAGAATATTTTTAATGATGAAATAAATGTATATGCATCAAGTATTTTGTTGAAAATCGGTATTCCAGGCTTGATTATTAGTTCAGTTAAAAATGGATCTCCATTTACAGGAAATGAATTATTCAATGTGCTTATTATTTTTTCAATATTTGTGATCTTTACAGGGATTGTCTCTAAAATTATTGTAGAAGTTTTACACATTCAAGAAAATAAAGCCCTTTGGCAATTTATGCTTCTATTTACCAATGCCGGTTTTATGGGATTACCTGCTATTCAAGCTATATTGGGGAATCAAGCCATGCTTTATGGAGCTCTGTTTTTATTACCGCTCAACTGTTTGATGTATGGATATGGAGAAAGTTTATTTCGTAAGGGAGGTTTTTCGCTTAAGAAATTTATAAATGGCCCGATGATTGCTTCTGTTATTGCGCTTGTCCTTTGTATTTTTAATGTGAAGCTTCCGTATATCTTGGCACAGACTTGCACATATATTGGCAATGTTACAACACCACTATCTATGATGGTTATTGGTGCTGGCTTAGTGAATATGGCTATCAAAGAGTTGTTGGATGTAAAAGTATGGGCATTTACTATATTTAAAATGATTTTATTACCTTTGTTTTATATGTTTTCTCTTTCTTTGTTTCACATTGATCCATTGATTGAAAATACACTTATACTCATTATGTGTATGCCGGTGGCAAGTAATTCTAGTGTATATGCACTTATGTATGGTGAAGATGCAACGCTTGCTAGTAAAGCTATCTTCTTGACAAGTGTTTCTTGTGTGGTAACGATTCCAATTGTGTTTATTTTACACACTTTGTAAAAAATGTGACAAATGTAACTGTAAATAAAGGCCAAAGTTTGAGTTATTGGGTAGAATGTTGTATGATTAGAATATAAGAAAGGACGTTGTGATTATGGAGAAATGGACTCAAGAACAATACGCTGCTCGTTTACAGGAAATGAAACAAGAAGCTCATGATAAAATGTGGTTATACATCGAAGTGAATGCCAAAGAGTTTATGAATGAATGTGAACCAGGCGTAAAAAATTTAGCTACATGCTGCAAAGCTATGTTAGATGCAATGTTAGAAGGAGACGGCTTTATTGTAGAGCCTAAGATTCGTACTAAGGTTGCTGGAACTTTAACAGTTCGTTACTATGTTGATAACTTACACCCAGGTCGTAGAAAATACGCAGATGTAATGAAGGAACAACAACAGTAAAAAAAGAATCATTTCTGATTCTAAAATAGCTTTAAATGTTTAAAAGCTTTGTATAAGCCGTCATTGTCAATTTTATCTGTGACATAATCGGCTTTTTCTTTTACCTCTTTGACACCGTTTCCCATCGCAATAGAAATATCAGCATATTCTAACATCGGCAAATCATTTTCAGAATCACCCATCGCAACTGTATCATATTCTTCTTCATAATAGTTTTTGACAAACTGAATAGCCGTAGCTTTATTGTATTCTGAATGTGTGATTTCTCCGCCTAGATGCAAGAAATTTGTGAAAGTTAAATGTTCAGGGATTTGTTTTAATATTTCTTCTCGTTGTGAAAGGGAATCAAAATGGATACTGACCTTCATGACTTGACCATAATCGGAATCTGTAATTGTTGAAATATCTGGAAAAGACAAGAAACGATTTCCCATGCGATTGTCTGTGTTAAATTGGCGCATACGTTCTCTACTTTTTTCACTAGTGAATGTTGTTTGACTTCCTTCTAAAGAATAGCCTGTGTCTTTAGCAATGTGCTGAATAAATTTTGTATCTCTTTTTTCTAATGGTTTAAAAAGAACTTGTTTATTATTTATAATAATTTCACTTCCAGATCCCAAACAATAGCCATCTAAATTCATATCGAATAAAAATTGAGGGATTTCACAACGTGTTCTTCCTGTGTTTATATAAATTTTATGCCCATTTTTTCTTGCTAGTTCAATCGCTTCTAATGCAGAACTAGGAATCTTTTCAAATGTCCATAGAGTTCCGTCTAAATCTAAAAAAATAATTTTTTCATAACCTTCCTCCACTACAATATTTTAACATATTATTGTATGATATAAGAAAAAAGAGGGAATTGGCATGGAAAAGAATGTGATTATAACGATATCTAGACAATTTGGTTCAAATGGAAGAGAAATTGCACGTAAGTTAGCTGAATATTTGGATATTAGTTATTATAATAAAGAAATTTTGGAAAGAATTGCAGTGAATATGGGCGTTTGTGCAGATTTCTTTAAAGACCAGAATCAAGATGCGAATGGATTATTTACAATAGAATCTAAAGGTCTTTTAGGACTTAGAAATATTACGGAATTAAGTGTAAATTCACAAATTTATGATATGGCGAGTGATTTTATTCAAAAGATTTCCCAAAGAGAAGACGCTGTTATTGTAGGAAGATGTGCGGATTATATTTTAAAAGATAATCCGGATGTTATTTCTGTATTCTGTTACAGTGATGTAGAAGAACGTATTCAATGGTCGATTGACGAATATCAAGTGCCTGCTAAACAAGCCAAGAAAATTGTGCAAGAAAAAGATACGCAAAGGGCAAGATTTTATGAATTCTATACCAATCAAAAATGGGGAAATGCACGTAATTATACATTGATGATCAATACATCAAAGATGAGCACAGATGAAGCAGTACAATTACTAGCATCATTTTATGATGTAAAAAAGGCATCCCAACTTTTAAGAATGCCTTTGAAAATCAATATGAAAAGAATAATACGTATTAAAAAAGTCGGAAATCCGACTTTTTCTTTTACATAATATAAGGTGTTGCAAAGTATAATACGAAGATAACCATTAATACCCAAACAGTTGGGTGAACTTCTTTTGCTTTACCTGCAGCAATCATGGCAACTGTATAAACGATAAATCCACATGCGATACCATTTGAAATAGAATACATTAAGATCATCATAATAACAGTGACAAATCCAGCTGCTGCAAAAATCATATCATCCCAATCAATACCTTTTAATTGTTGAGCCATCATAATACCAACAACGATCAATGCTGGTGCAGTAACTGCATTCGTAACTGTACTTAAGATAAGTGGTGATAAGAATACGGCTAGTAAGAAACAAACACCTGATGTACATGCAGTTAAACCTGTACGTCCTCCGACACCAACACCAGAGCTAGATTCAACAAAGCTTGTAACTGTACTCGTACCTAAAACAGCACCAAATACTGTACCAAATGCATCTGCAACCAATGCTTGTTCAGCATTTTCAAGTTCACCTTTATCATTGATTAAACCAATACGGTTACCAATCGCAACAAGTGTTCCTGCTGTATCAAAGAAGTCAACGAACAAGAATGAGAAAATCACAACGAAAGCCTGGAATGGATTTGCGAACAATTCAGAGATTCCTGAGAAGCAAGATCCAAAGGCTTGTAATTCAAAATCAAACGAAATGAAACGTTCAGGTAAAGCAGGCATACCAGCCATTCCCATGAATCCAAGGATGATACCAATTATAGCAGTGATAACCATACCTACAAAAACAGCTGCAGGAACATTTTTAATAACCAACGCAATCGTAATTAATAAACCAACAATCGCAAGTAATACAGTTGGATCTGTTAAGTTTCCAATTGTTACAAATGTTGAAGGACTAGCTACAATAATACCTGCATTTTTTAAACCAACAAACGCAATAAAGAAGCCAATTCCAGCTCCGATTGCCAATTTTAATTGTACTGGAATCGCATTGATAATAGCTTTACGAACACCAGTAACAGAAATAAGAATAAAGATAACACCTGAAATAAATACAGCACTTAAAGCAGCTGCCCAGCTAAAGCCCATCTGTCCACAGATTGTATAGGCAAACAATGCATTTACACCCATACCCGAAGCTAATGCGACTGGATAGTTGGCAACAAGACCCATAATAATACTTGCGACACCTGCACTAATTGCAGTCGCAAGGAATACAGAGGCTTTGTCCATACCAGCATCTGCTAAAACAGCAGGGTTAACCCCAAGAATGTAGGCCATAGCAAGAATGTTGTTAGACCAGCGATAAGCTCTGTCTTAACGTTTGAACCTTTCTCGTTCAATTTAAAAAATTTTTCCACGATTTGCTCTCCTTCTCTCTTTTTTAAAAAGACTTTACCATTGTAACATAAGTTATTCTAAATAGATGCACTTTGATAAAGGAAAAGCATAAATATACGTGTTTATTGGCAAATTCGTTAGTTTTTTCATGGCTTTTTTATAGGTTTGCAGCTGAATCGCATATAAATCAATTAATTTTTTCTCGTTATCTGTTGCATCTGTCTTAAAATCGACAATGATCACTTCATCTTTTTTATAGATAACTAAGTCCATAAAACCATGAACAACTTGATTTTTTTTCTTCGATAATATAACTTTGTTCAAATACATGCTTTTCTTTCATCCAAGAAGAGTAAAGAGAATCTTCGTTTAAAGCTAGAATCTGCTTGATATCATGATCTTTTAAAGTATATCCATAAGAAGTCGCATAAGAAAGAATTTCCTTTTCTTGATAAGGGTACGAGCATTGCGCTACAATTTCATGAAATAAAGTTCCACGAATGGTTCCCATGTTTTTAGAAAGAGAAACCTCTTTCCAATCTAATTTAATTTTTGCACCACTTGCAGTTTGACTTGAAAAAGCCTTAGATTCTTTTGAATATGTAGGTAATGCATAAGGCATATTATTCTGACGGACTTTTAATGGTCTTTCATATAATCCTGATTTTTTATCAAAAACCACTAGAGAAGCACTCGTATTGGCATATGTATGTAAAAGCCATCCTGTATAACTCTCATCTTCTAATAGCGTATAGGCGTTTAATGGACTATAAAAATCTTCAATGCTTTCAATCGTATCTACAATGACAAGTTCTTTTTGAGGACGGGTTGTCGCCACATAGAATACACGCATTTCTTCTGCAAGATCATCGAGTTCTTTTTTCGTTTGTAGAGCTAAATGATAGATCGAATTGTATTTTAATTTATAATCTAAACTTAATCCTTTTAAAGATAATCCTAATGTTGAATCAAGCAAGATACAAGAACTTCCATGTTTATCTCTTTGTTCGTGTTGCGAAAGAATATATACAACAGGGAATTGTAAACCTTTGGATTGATGCATTGTCTTTACTTGCACAACATCATCTTCTTTGCCATACAAGCTTGCTTCTTGTGTTTGATCTTGCATTGCATCTTTAGAGAGTTGTAAGACAAAACCATGAATGTCACTCTGGTTTTCATACTGCGTTGCAAGTTCTAATAAATAATCCAAGTTGTTTTTGTCTTGAATTGTCGTAGAAGCATAATAGAAATTATTATATGCATAAATATATTGTAAAAGTTGTGTGATTGTTTTATTTTTATTTGCGTATAACTCAAAGAATGGCTTCATAAAATCTTCGCTTTTAATACTCATATATAAAGATGTGCCTTTTTCTTTATCAATACAGCACTTCGCAATTTGGGAAAAAGATACATTAAATAGTGGGGACATTAAAGAAGAACATAAAGAAATGTCATCCGTTAAATCTTCTAAAGCTTTTAAAGTAGAAATGACGATTTGAATGGCTGGATTTGTAAAGAATCCATGATCAATGGTAATCATAGCCGGAATGTTATAGGCTTCAAAAACAGCTTTCAGTTTTTCTTGTGGAGCATGATTACGGGTCAATACACACATCGATTTATAGGGCATTCCCGCATTATGCTTTTCTATGATGTCTTGTGCAATTAAATCAAAACGATTTTCGTTGTGATTTTTCTTGATTGTAGCTTTATTGCCTTCTTCATCTTTATATTCTGTATATAAGAAACGAACTGGATATTGAGGACTTTCCATTTGCCCTTTTGTACCTACATTGGCAATATCAATCTCTTCAAATTGTTCTCCTAGCAATTCATTATTCATGATCTTACTATAGAAATCATTATTGAATTGAATAACGCTCGCATTGGAACGATAGTTTTCTTGCAGTAACAAAGGAGTGTTATTGTCATCTTCTTTTTCCATCCAAGCTTGCATGATTTTTGGATTGGCTTGTCTAAATCCATAGATAGATTGTTTAATGTCCCCCACTCTAAACACATTATTTTCATGACAGAAAGACGCAATGATTTTTTCCTGTAACTCATTGGTATCCTGAAATTCGTCGACTAGAATCATTTGGTACTTATTGTACATCTCCTCTTTGATCATAGGATCTTGAAGTAATTGATACGCAAAGTGTTCCATATCATTAAAGTCGATTACTTCCATTTTTTTCTTCTCTAATTGAAAATACAATTTTACTTTATTTGTGAGATCAAATAATGTATCAACTAAATTTTTATGACTTTGAATATCCTTTAGGTAGAATGCTTCATCAAATAAGTTTTCTACAATACGTGTTTCATGTTCTTTAAAAGAAGTTTGATATTTAGAATAATCGACTTTATCAATGGTCTTTTTAAAACCAATGGTATTCTTTAAATACAATTCGAATTGTGATTTAAAATCCGAATAGGATGTTGCATCTAAACACTTGGATAAATATTCCTTTTTGATTTCATAATCCTCAGGCTTTGCGATTTGATTGATTACTTCATCTAAAATTTCAGTCATGGCTAGACAATGATTATGGAAATACTTTAAGGCATATTCCATTATTTTAGGATTTAAATATGTATAAGATTCTTGAATATTTTCCATCCAAGCCTTTGCATCTTCTTCGGATTTAGAGTTAATGATTGCCAAAATATCTTCAATGTATTTTTGAATATCTTCTTCGGTTTTGCCAAAAGAATGGAAATACATCTTTAATTTTGTGTATGAATTTAAGTCTAAATCTTGAATCGCATGTTTATAGGCATTTTCAAAGGCAATGCGTGTTTGAGCTGAGGATGCCGTTTGTTTAGACATTGTGTAAGAGATGGGAATCTTATAGTAATAATTTTGTACAATAGATAAACAGAAACTATCAATTGTTGAAATGCTAGCCGTTTCAAGGAGTGCCATTTGTTGCAGAATATAGTCGGTTTTTGGTTGTGCCTTTAATTTCGAAAGTAAACGAGCTTTCATTTCAGATGCAGCATCTTTTGTGAAGGTCATAGCTAGAATGGAATCAATCGAAATATGGTCTTTTAACACCAATTGACATAATCGTTCAACTAAAACGGCAGTTTTACCACTTCCTGCACTTGCAGAAACAACAACGTTCGTATTTCGAATGTCTATAGCCTTTTTTGGGGAATTGAAAAATCCATATTATTATTCCTCCTTTTCTACACGAAGTTTTGGTTCAACTTCATTCGCTGAATTTCTACAAATGGATCTATATGCACAATATTTACATGCATCTTTTACATGATTTGGAAGGCTTGGCCACTAGAAATATCTTCTAAAAGACTATCAATAACTTGGCTCCATTCGGATTTGATCGTTTCTAAAGCTGGATTTGTCTTTTTTACAGGCATATATTGTTTAATGTCATCACAATAAATACTTGCATCACTAAAATGCCAGCCTTTGAGTTTGCGATTTTTTGTGAATGTCTCTAACATGTCGGATTCATTTATGACATTTAATTCAGGAACCTTTTTACGATAATTTAATTTACCATAGGTAAGAGTTTCTGGTGAGGTTCTTAGGGCAATGTAAAAACATCCAACTGGAATTAAATTCGATTCTTTTTTATAAGCCAAAGTATATGTAGCTAACTGTAGGGCAAGACCAGATTCAAATTCATTTAGATTAATGTCTTTGTCACTTGATTTATAGTCAAAGATACAAAAGGACGTATTTGAACTATCAATACGGTCAATATATCCATATAAATCGATCGTATATTCATTCCATGGATATGAATAAGAAACTTATGTTCTTGTTTATCAATGTTCATGTGCCAATTGGTTTCAAAACTATGAAGTTGTTCAAAAATTAAAACAAGTTTGTCTGTGATTTCTTCAATTTGCGAATTAAACCAGGTGACTTGCTGCAAAAGTACTTTTTTTGCGAACGCAAATTCTTTTCTTACATATTGATAGATCTCTTCTTTGGATAAAGACGTATAATCTTGTTTATCTTTAGAAATCATTTCTAAAACGTGGTGTAAAATGCTTCCACGAATACGAATATCGGTAATATCTTCCTTCTCTTTTAAGTACAAGCCGTATTTTAAGGCATGAGAAAAAGGACATCTTGCATAGGATTCGAGTCTTGAAATAGAACCTTTAAAGTGATTGTCTTTAAAGAATATAGCTTTTGCGCTTGTTTCATTTAAATCAATGTTTGGAGTAGTCCAATTAAAAGAATCTGGGGTTGTGATAAACCTTGGCTTTGTTTGTATCCAGTTTTCGATTTCTGAACTAGATTCATAATTCTTTCCTTGATAATCACTTTGTGGATATAGAATATATAGTGTTTCACATAAGGATAAACAATCAAATATTTGCGTTTGTTGATTCTGAATACGTGTTTCAAGGTTAGGTAAATTTGTGCTTTTTACATAAGCTTCATCAAATATGCCTGAATGTAGTTTTAAACTAGGAAATGCATTGGCATTTGTTCCTGTTAAAAAGACAATGGGCCTTAATGATGTGATGTCTTGTCTTGATCCAATTAATACACCTTCAATTGTATTGGCTTTTTGATTGGCAGAAAGATTTTGGATTTGATGAATCAAGATATCTAAATCATCCGCATTATGTATGTGTGTATGTACATCTTGAATGAGTGACATTACATCGTTAAAGGCGTTCAAATCTTCTTTTGAAACATGTTCATGTAGATTTTGGATGTGTTTTGCGATTTCAATAAAGTCTAACGCATGAAATAAAAATGCATGATTATGTATCCATTCCAATGCTTGTTGCTCTAATCTTTGGTAGGATTCAAATTGATAAGAATTAATGATTTCATTTTCTTCGTAAGAAATAATACTTAGGTGCGGTTCAAACTTTAGGAATTTTTCCGGGAATAATGTGTAGTATTGTATTAGATAGTTGTCATGTAGATATAAAGTTTGAATGAGGTTTATAAAACTTTTAAGATCCATATCTTTTATCCATGTTAAGTAACTGATCCATTCATTATAAATCGATGTAATATGTGTTTCTTGCATAGTTGTGAATGGAATCTTATGAGCTGTAAGAATTTGTGTTAGAACACTTTCATCACTCGCATTATTTAAGGCAATGAAAATATCATCCGCTAAATAATCGTTTTCGATAATAAGATTGGCAAGTACTTCCATTTGTTTTCTGGCATTGGCAACACTATAATAATGGGTTTGACACAATTGGTTTTCACCTAGCCATTTTGCCCCATGATCCATTAATACTTGAATCCAATAGTTGTCTAATTGGGAATATTCTTTTTTTAGAATATAAACATTTTCTAAATCTGGCAAACTTGAAAGAACATCTTTAGTTTGGTCTTCCTTAAGTTCAATGGGATAAAGTAGATTTAAAATTTCATTTAAATCCTTTTCTTTTTGGGTTGAACAAGGAAAATTGTGGATTTGATAGGTTTTGGCCATTTTAATAAAGTCTAGGCAGGCACCTAAAAAATCATAGTCTTCTTTACTGGAATAGAAGGCATTTGAAAAGGATGTGTTCTTTAAAGCTTCTTTGTATAAATAAAGAATTTCAATATCGGATTTTGTTTGTCCATGATAAAAAGAAGATAGCCAGCTTGATAAAGTTAAAACTTGTATGCCAAGGCAATCTTTTTTTGTTTTAAAATCTCTTTGTATAAAGATAAATGTAGGGTAGCCGGAGCTAATATTGTACTGTTGTCTGGAATTTGTATCATAAATTATCACCTAGATTATTATATCATCATTATTATTAACTCGAGAGTTAATAACTGTGGAGTTAATGAAAAAAAGTGGATCATTTGATCCACTTTTGTTGTATTATAGATTTTCTGTAATGTGTCTAGCGACATATACACCAGATGCACTGGCATGACTTAATGAGTGTGTTACACCTGAACAGTCTCCGATAACGAATAGTCCTTTGTGTTTTGTTTCTAAGTTTTTATTTACTTTTACTTGCATGTTATAGAATTTAACTTCAACACCATATAGTAATGTATCATCACTAGCTGTTGATGGACATACTTTATCAAGGGCATAAATCATTTCGATAATGTCATCTAATTGACGCTTAGGAATAACTAGAGATAAGTCTCCTGGTGTAGCTTTCAATGTAGGAGTTACGAATCCTTGTGCAATACGACTTGGAGTTGAGCGTTGTCCACGAATCAAATCACCAAAGCGTTGTACGATAACACCACCACCTAACATATTTGATAAGCGGGCAATACTTTCACCATATTGGTTACTTTGTGAGAATGGTTCTGTAAAGTGGTTTGATACTAATAGGGCAAAGTTTGTGTTATTTGTGAAACGAGCTGGATCTTCATAACTGTGACCATTTACAGTGATGATTCCGTTTGTGTTTTCGTTTACGACAACACCTCTAGGATTCATACAGAATGTACGAACGCGATCTTGGTATTTCTTTGAACGATATACAATTTTAGATTCATATAATGAGTCTGTTAATTCTGAGAATGTATCGGCATTTAGTTCAACACGAACACCAATGTCTACACGATCACTTTTTGTTTCAATACCTAGATTTGAACATACAGATTCCATCCATTTACTTCCTGAACGACCTGTAGAAATGATACATTGTGTAGATGTATATGTTTCATCTCCACAAACAACTTCATATCCATTTTCAATTTTATTTACCATATCAATGTGTTTAAAGAAGTGAAAATCGGCTTTGCCTTTTAAATCATTGTATAAGTTTTCAAGTACAACATAGTTAATATCTGTTCCTAAGTGACGAACTTTTGCCTTTAATAAGTGAAGATCATTTTGAAGACATTTTTTAGCGATAGCTGCATCTGAGTTTGCGTATAAACGCGTTTTTTCTCCACCCATCTTGCAGTTGATTTCATCCACATATTCCATTAAATCGATAGCTTCTTGTTCACCTACATATTCATATAGGTTTCCACCAAATTCATTTGTGATATTATATTTTCCATCACTGAATGCTCCGGCTCCACCAAAACCATTCATGATAGCACATGATTTACAGTGAATACATGATTTGATTTTCTTTCCATCGATTGGACATTTTCTTTTTTCTAATGGAGCACCTGCTTCAAATACACCAATTTTTAATTCAGGTTTGTTTTTTAATAACTCATATGCTGAGAAAATACCTCCAGGCCCAGCACCAATAATAATGATATCGTATTGCATTTTATTTTCCTCCTGCTTGAAGGCTATAGTCTACTGTTTTCGGTAGTAGGTATGAACGTTCAACCATATCATGAACTTATATAACCCGGACTATTATACGGATAAAGTTTATTTTATGCAAGTAAATAATTTTAAAATGATACATAAAAAAATGCTATAATCATGTAGGCTAGTAGAGGTGTGCATATGAGTAAGAATAGAATACATGATTTAATAATGATTATACTTGGAAACTTTGTGGTCGCATGTTCGGTTTCCTTTTTTATACTTCCTAATAATATATTAACAGGTGGTGTTGCTGGTGTGGCTGTCGCATTACATCCAATTCTTCCAGTTGATATAGTTTTAATGATTGATGCTTTGACAATTGGTCTATTTATATTGGGAGCTATTTTATTAGGAAAGCAGTTTGCGATGAAATCTGTGATTTCTACAATTGTATATCCGGTTTTCGTAACAGGCTTATCTAAGGTTGCTACTATGTTTCCTAAAGATACATTTGTGATGCCACCTTATGTAGCTACAATCTATGCCGGAGTGATTGTAGGTATTGGCTTAGGATTGGTGTTTAGAGTCAATTCAAGTACGGGTGGTATGGATATATTAGCATTGATCTTACATAAATATTTTAAAATTCCTGAAGGAACAAGTGTAATGATTGTTGATGGTTTAACTGTATTATTAGGTGTTGTAACACACGGATTGACACCAGCTTTGATTGGTATTATGTCCGTATTTGTTTGTGGTGTGGCCATTGATAAAACGGTCATGCTTGGCATGCAATCCGCAAAAAATGTTATGATTATATCAACAGAATGGAAACAGATTCGTCGTATTCTATTGGAAACAGTGGATCGTGGCGTAACGATTCTAGATGGAAGTGGTGGATATACACAAGCACCTAAACCTGTGTTGATGTGTGTTATTAAACAGAAACAATATCCATTATTGGAATCAAGCGTCTTAAAAATTGATTCAAAAGCTTTTATTATTGTGAATGATGTACATCAGGTACATGGTGCTGGTTTTACATCAAAACATGTGGTGGAGACAAATGAAACAACATATTAAGGAAATTATTGTCGTTGAAGGAAAAAATGACACAAATACGTTGCAGTCTTTTTTTGATTGTGACACGATAGAAACAGGTGGGGATCAGGTCAATGAAAAAACGATTGAGCGTGTAAGACAAGCTCAAAAGACTAGAGGAGTAATTATCTTTACGGATCCTGATACGCCAGGAGAACATATTCGTAGATTGATTGGTGGTAGTGTGCCAGGATGTAAACATGCGTTTATTAATAAGGAAAAGGCAAAGACACCAAAAAAAGTAGGCGTAGAGCATGCGAACAGAGAAGATTTATGGGATGCCTTATGTAATTATGTAACGTTTGAGAATAAAGAAGAAGTATTAAGTTGGCAAGACTTTATTGATTTAGGTTTAGTTGGAAATAAAGCTTTACGTTTTCAAGTGTGTGAGTCTTTTCATATTGGTCCTTGTAATGCGAAAACATGTTTTAAGCGTTTAAACCAGATGAAGATGACAAGAAAAGAGATAGAAGAAAGGATTTTTTCATGAAACAGGCGATTGCGACAGTAAAAAAGACAAAAGAAATTCAAGAAAAATATAAGGTTTTCACAAAGAAAAGTTTTGGACAAAACTTTATTATTGAACCTGGGGTTGTTGAAAAAATTGCGAATGCAGCGATTCAATCAAGAGATGAATTGGTTTTTGAGATTGGTCCTGGAATTGGGGCATTAACTCAATTTTTATGTGAAAAAAGTGATCAGGTTGTGGCTTTTGAAATTGATGAAAGATTACCGGTTGTATTAGAAAATGAGATTGGTTTTGATCATCTTCAGATTGTGTTGGAAGATATTCTAAAGGTGGATATTGATGAGAAGATTCGTGAATTTAGAAAGCCTGGGCAAAAGGTTGTATTTGCGTCCAATCTTCCTTACTACATCACAACACCAATTTTATTTAAGTTGTTTGAGGCAAATGAAGAAATTGAAAGAATTACGGTTATGATGCAAAAAGAAGTGGGAGAGCGTTTCTTGGCACATGAAAATGATAAGGAATATAATGCGTTAAGTGTAATTACGCAATATCGTTGTGATGTGAAAAAAGTAATGGATGTATCTCGTAGAGTGTTCTGGCCAAGTCCGAATGTGGATTCAATGGTTATTCAATTCTCTTTTCATCATAAGTATCATTTAGAAGATGAAAAAAACTTCTTTGATTTAGTGAAGGCTTGTTTTACGCAAAGAAGAAAAACAATTTATAATAATTTTCAAAATTTTGTGAAAGATAAGGCTTTGGCAAAACAACTGTTAGAACAAGTAAATATGGATCCAAGTACACGTGCACAACAATGTACATTGGAGGATTTTATTCGATTATATGAGGTGACTTATGCAAGTACAGGCAAGGGCAAAAATTAATTTGGCATTAGATGTCGTAGAAAGAATGGACAATGGATATCATTCTTTAGATATGATCATGGCACCTATTTCAATTTATGATGAGATTGAGATTGAAAAAAGCGATTGTGACATGGTTGAATGTGAAGGTATGAAATTACCTGAGAATAATACAGTTTCAAAGATGATTCAGGTATTAAAGGATACATATCATTTAGATTCTAGTTTTAAAGTATCAATCAAGAAGCATATTCCGGCTCAGGCAGGTCTTGGTGGCGGAAGTGCTGATGCAGCGGCTGTGTGTAAAGCTATTTTAAAAATGGAAGGTATTGAAGAAACAGAAGAAAATTTATATGAAATCACAAAACAGGTAGGGGCAGATGTTCCTTTCTGTATTCATGATAAGTGGGCAAGGGTAAAAGGGATTGGCGAAAAGATTACGCCAATTGAGAGTGATTGGAAATTTGATGTTGTGGTTGTAAAACCGGATTTTGGAATTTCTACTGCGAATGCGTTCTCTAAATGGAAAGAGTCTCGTCCTTTTCATCCGGATGTGGATTTAGTAGAGTCGAGTATTCGAGAAGAGAATATGGATCTTTTGTATCAGACTATGGCTAATGCATTAGAGCCTATCGCTTTTGAAATTGAGCTGAATTGAATCAGGTGAAAATGGATATGGAAGATGCTGGTTTGGTTCGTATATTGATGTCAGGATCAGGTTCGAGTATGTTAGGCTTTAGTGTGGATGAAGATGTGATTTTAAATGCATATGAACAGTTAAAAGAAAAGTATGATTTTGTCAAAATCATACATGTAGGTGGCTAATATGGCGGCTTCAGTAATTTCTTATTTCGTGTTCTTTGCGTGTTTTGGTTTAAGCTTTTATGCGATTTCAAGTATTCAGTTTGAAAAAATATGTAGTGTAAAAAATCCTAAGAAAGTGCAGATATTAATGTTTCTATTATCGCTTTGTCTTGCGTATGTATCAAGCCAGGCAATTCTACAATTAACAATCTATAATGGCTTTGCTTGATAAGTGGATTGCCCTGGATATTGGGGCGTATCTTGCACGATTTTATGATTTTTCTACACAGAAAGAAATAGTTTTGAAAACGATAATCGCACAAAAGGGATCTGAAGTTCTTGGCGTATCCGATCAGGCAATTGCTTATTTATATAAGGATCTAGATACGATTCAAATTCAGTATCCAATTTCTCATGGTCAAATTCTTCATTCGATTGAGCCTTTGATTCATGAAGGACTTGATAAGCTTCATGCTTTTGATGGTTTATTAAGACCTAGCGTACTTGTCAGTGTTCCAAGTGAATTGTCACAAAGACAACGTGAGCTTTGGCAGCAGGCATTTTTAAATTGTGGTGTACGTAAGGTTGAATTTATTTCAAATTTAGAAGTTTTACAAGAAGAAAATCCTTGTTTTTTAGTTCATAGTGGGCATTCGTATACGGAAATTCATATATGTGCTTATGATAAGGTGCTTGTATCTAAAACGATTTATTATGCTGGAGCACAAGTAGACGAACAGATTCAAAGGATCGTTTATATGAAGACGGGTTATTTTATCACAAAAGTGGATGCGGCACATTTAAAGGAAATGGCAAGTGATGCATTTTGGCAGCAGAAAAATACTTTGTTGATGTGTTATGGTTTTGATTCAAGCAAAACCTACATCCAATTCAGATTGAATCAAGTATAGTATGGCCTGCCATTGAAATGGTTTCATCGCAGATTTCTTTGTGGGTTAAGCATTGTTTTGATACTCTTCCAGCTTCTTTACAGGAATATTTTTTAATGCATGGAATTGAATTGAGTGGGGGCATGGCAGATTGTTTTGGTCCTTCACAATTTATTTCTCAGAATATTTCGTGTCCAGTTCTTTGTACAAAACGTGGACAATACGATATGATAGATGCATTAAAGGGGGTAAAGTCAGCGTGATTGATTATAGAATGATTTTATTACCATTTTTAATTTCTTTGATTTTAACACCTGTTGTGAAACAATATTCGATATATTGTGGTGCTTATGCGAAGGAAAATAAGCGTACAGTTCATCATGGAAAGATTTCACGTATTGGTGGTGTTGCCATTTATTTATCTTTTATTATCACAATGGCTATATTTGTGAAGGCAGATTTACAAATTAAGGGATTGGTAATTGGAAGCAGTATCATGTTTTTTACAGGGCTGATCGATGATTTGATTGATATAAAGCCACTGGTAAAATTGACTTTAGAAGTCATTGCGGCTTTAGTATTAATTTATTTTGGGATTTCTGTAGATATTATTCGTTTACCTTTGGGTATACAAATTGATACGGGCATTATTTCATTTGTTTTTACAATTATTTGGGTGGCAGGTATTACCAATGCAGTCAATTTAATTGATGGATTGGATGGCTTGGCTGGTGGCATGAGTGTTATTGTACTTGTTGTCATTGGTTCTATCGCAATTATTGAAAGACGTTTAGATTTGTTGAGTATAGCTTTTATTCTTGCGTCGGGAACATTTGGCTTTTTAGCCTATAATGCCCATCCTGCTAGTATTTTTATGGGAGATTGTGGATCTTTATTTTTGGGATTTATGATTTCAGCCATATCCTTGCTTGGGTTTAAATCAAGTACCATTTTAACTTTGGCATTGCCAATTTTATTGTTGATGTTGCCAATTATTGATACGCTTTCTGCAATTTTAAGACGTACTTTAAAGGGTATGAAATTTATGGAAGCGGATAAGAGTCATATTCATCATTTGTTGATGCGTCAATTTGGCCATCGAAATACGGTGATCATTATGTGTGGTTTAACGTCACTGTTTGGTCTGAGTGCATTTGCGTATATGATCAATCGAAATATTGGGTTCTTTGTCATGGTAGCTATTTTGTTAGCAGTGGAAATATTTATTGAAAAATCGGCTATGATTAGTGAAAAATTCCATCCTTTGATTGGGTTGTGGCATCGTATTCAAAGAAAATCTAGAAAAATTTTTAAAAAAGTAGGCTGAAATGCTACTTTTAATATTATTTTCACATTGGGTTGTTAGAATAGGGTTTATGGAACCGAATGAATGGCAAAAAAGGAAAAATAATAAAACAACAGAATATACGCAAAGGATCACATCACAAGCTAGAATTGCGGAGGAAAAACTTTTATCAGGGTTAAATGAAAGTGAGGTTTATGATTATATGCTTTCTAAACTGAACTTTTGTCAGAGGAAACAAATGTATTCGAGTCTAGAGGCAAAAGTATATGTAAAGGTAGGAGATATTTGTTTTACAGATTTTGGTTTAGCGTATTTAAGTGAGGTTGGTTATCAACATTTTGGCTTAGTTCTGGCAATGAAGCATGGAAAAATTTTTGTGGTACCTATGAGTGGAAATAGTAGTGCATATCATAAGGCATACGATCCAATCTTGCGTGCAGGGAAACGTCATTTAATGCGTTTACCAGAAATTGAGGGGTTGAATAAATCGAGCGTATTGTTTTTGAATGATGCAAAATGGATCAATTCAGCTCGTGTGATCGATGTTAAGGCGCATATTGATCCAAATTCATATTTGTTTGATAAAATAAAGAAATGCGTTTTACAAATGATGCTATAATAGGCGTATGTCAAAGTGTGTAGTGGCTTGTTCAGGTGGACCTGACAGTATGGCTTTATTAGATCAATTGAATAAACAAGGCAAAGACATTGTTGTTGCGCATGTGAATTATAAACATCGAGATACAGCAGACAGGGATGAGAATATAGTAAAAGATTATTGTGAAAAGTATGATATTCCCGTTCGTGTTTGTTATCCGGTACATGAGAAAGGAAATTTTCAGGCATGGGCAAGAGATGTTCGTTATGCTTTTTTTGAAGAAGTGGCGGATGCGTTTGATGCAAAAAATATTATATGTAGCTCATCAGATGGATGATGCGATTGAAACATATTTGTTTCAAAAGAATAGAAATATGATTTGTGACTGGTATGGATTAAAAGAAAAGAGTATACGACATGGGTATCAAATTATTCGTCCTTTATTGAATTTCACAAAGAGTGAATTGCAACAATATTGTAATGAGAATGGCGTATCTTTTGGGATTGATGAGTCAAATTTAACCAATCATTATACGCGTAATGTAATTCGTCATACACAAATTGAGAAGATGAGTCGAGACGAAAAGGAAGCATGGATATTAAAAATTCAAAATGAGAATGAAGTATGGCAAATAAAAAGAAAAGCCATAGAAGAATTTTTTAAGGATTGGAACAAGGATGTAGATTCCTTGTTGGATCAAGAAGATGCTTGGCTTTATTTAGATACTTTCTTATTTCATTCTTTGCATCATCATTTCTCAAAAAAATATATGGAAGAATTATGTGTTCAATTAAAAAGGAATGTGTTAATTGAAATAGAGAATTTTTTATTGGAAAGACATGGGGGTAAGTTGTATTTTATGCCTAGTCCTAAAGATGTGTATTATAAATTGGATGAATTAGAATTTAAGGATTATGCGGATTTTGTGATTAAAAACGAGGGCAAGACGATTGAAATGTTTAGTGTAGATGCATCTGACTTTCCTTTGGTTATACGTCGTGTTAGAGTAAATGACACAATTCAAATGCGATTTGGAAATAAGAATGTACACCGATTTTTTGTGGATCGAAAAATCAGTAAGATATATAGAAAATATTGGTTGGTTGTGGAAAATAATGTGGGCAATGTGATTTTTGTACCAGGACTTGGTTGTGATGTAGGGCATTATTCACAAAATCAACAGTTCTATTTTAAAATAAATGGTCTTGATTAAATGTTTATGTTACAATGTGTAAGTAACTTAAGGAGAAAAAACACCATATGATAGCTCAAGATATTGAAAAAGTTTTATTAAGTGAAGAAGAAATTGAAAATCGTTGTGTAGAACTAGCACATCAAATAGAAGCAGATTATAAAGAATTTGGAGATACTCCAATCATAGTTGGATTATTAAAGGGTAGTGTTCCTTTCATGGCTGAATTGATCAAGCGTTTTGAATTTCCATGTGAAATTGATTTTATGTCAGTTAGTTCATACGATGGAACAGAATCTATTGGAGATGTTCGTATTTTAAAGGATATGGACTTATCTTGTAAAAACCGTTCTATTTTGGTTGTAGAAGATATTATTGATACAGGTAGAACTTTGGTTGAAGTTAAAAAGATGTTTAAAAATAAAGGTTGTCTAGATGTTCGTTGTGTAACATTATTAGATAAACCAAGCCGTCGTGTTTGTGAAATTGAGGCGGATTATGTTGGTTTTGAAGTGCCAAATGAATTTGTGGTTGGATACGGATTGGATTACAACCAAAAGTATCGTAACCTACCATTTATTGGTGTTTTAAAGCCGGAAATTTATCAGTAGGAGGAAGATTATGAAGAAGTGGTTAAATTATTTACCAACCATCTTCATTTTATCAATTGTATTATCATTAGTTTTTTATAGTTCACAGGGCAGTACTGTACAAATGAATTATACACAATTTGAGAAAATTGTAGATGAAGTTGATTTTAAAAAGAGTTCTATGACAATTAGTTCCACTGTAATCCATTTGGAAGGAACTTATGAGCAGAATTCAAAGACAGTTGGATACAAGGTTATTGTTCCAAGAACAGAAAAGAATATTGAAAAGTTAGAAAAGTCTTTACAGAGAAATGGTGGAAAATTAACTGTAGAAGATCCTAATCAAGGTAGTGTATGGATTTCGATTCTTTCTCAAATTATTCCATTCTTAGTTATAGCGGTATTCTTCTATTTCATGTTCGCAAAAATGGGTGGTGGAGGCAATAATAAGGCCTTCGAATTTGCGAAATCAAAAGCTCGTGTTGAATCAAATGTAAAAGTTCGTTTTAAAGATGTTGCGGGTTGTGAAGAAGAAAAAGAAGAAGTAAAAGAAATTATTGATTATTTGCGTTCACCAAAGAAATTTACGGATATGGGAGCACATATTCCTAAGGGAATTTTAATGGTAGGTCCTCCAGGAACTGGTAAGACATTACTTGCGAAAGCTGTAGCTGGAGAAGCCAATGTTCCATTCTTCTCAATTTCAGGTTCGGACTTCGTCGAAATGTTTGTCGGAACAGGTGCGAGTCGTGTTCGTGATATGTTTAAAACAGCACAAAAGAGTGCACCATGTATTATTTTTATTGATGAAATTGATGCCGTAGGACGTCAGCGTGGAGCTGGTATGGGCGGTGGAAATGATGAGCGTGAACAGACATTGAACCAATTGTTGGTTGAAATGGATGGTATGACAGATAATGCGGGTATTGTGGTAATTGCAGCTACAAACCGTCCTGATGTATTAGATCCAGCATTGTTACGTAGTGGTCGTTTTGATCGTCGTGTTACGGTTAGCTTGCCAGATATTAAGGGCCGTGAAGCTATTTTACATGTACATGCTCGCAATAAAAAATTGGCGAGTGATGTTTCACTTGCAAACTTGGCAAAACGTACGCCTGGATTCTCTGGGGCTGATTTAGCGAACGTCTTGAATGAAGGTGCAATTTTAGCGGTTCGTAAAAATGAAGCTAAGTCACTATGACAGATTTAGACGAAGCGATTGACCGTGTTATGATGGGACCTGCGAAAAAGAGTAAGAAGTATACTGAAAAAGATAAAATTCTTGTGGCTTACCATGAGGCAGGACATGCGTTATTGGTTTGAAGCTTGAAGATGCAGATATGGTTCAAAAAGTTACAATTATCCCTCGTGGAGATGCGGGTGGATACAACTTGATGACACCTCGTGAAGAAAAATACTTCCATAGAAAATCTGAATTTATTGCGCAAATCACTGGTTTACTTGGTGGTCGTACAGCTGAAGAGATCCAATTTGGAGAAATCAGTGCGGGTGCTGTAAATGATATTGAAAAATTGACTGAAATCGCTAAGAACATGGTTCGTGTATATGGTATGTCTAGTTTGGGCCCTATTCAATATGCGGATCCTCAAGGAAATGTCTTCTTAGGAAGAGATTATACAAAGGGTAGTGATTATTCTGCAGGTGTAGCAGCTGAAATTGATAAAGAGGTTCGTGCAATTGTGGATGAGTGTCATGAAAATTGTCGTAAGATCTTAACAGAAAACAAAGATTTGTTGGATTTGATTGCGAATAATTTATATGAACATGAAACATTAACAAATGAAGAAATCACGAACTTAATGAATTATGGACAATTAACAGATCCTAATGTCGAAACAAGGGAAGAAGAGGAAAAAGCAGAACAAGAAGTAGTTCAAGTTCCAGAGATTCCGGAGACTCCAACTGGTGTTGATCAAAAGGATTTGGATGATGCGTTCAATGAATTAACTAAGAAAAAAGATTAATTACACATTAAAGCCATCGATTGATGGCTTTTAGTTTGGCTTGAAATGGATACAAGAATTCAGTAGAATGGTGCTAGTGAATTTTTTGTGGAGGATATTATGAAAGATCAACTATTAAAAGCTCTTGTTTTAAATGAGCATGTTCGTTTATATATTGTGCGCACAACTGATTTAGTACAGGAAGCGCAAGATCGTTTTGATTTACATCCATGTGCTTGTGCAGCTTTAGGAAGAACGTTGTCCGTAGCGAGTATGATGGGTGCTATGTTGAAATCTGAAGAGGAAATGTTATCAATCACAATTAATGGACATGGTCCAATTGGTTCGATTGTGGTAGATGCATATGCGAATGGAAATGTTCGTGGGTTTGTTTCAAATCCACATGTAGAGGATGTTTTGATTCGTCCAGGCAAATTAAATGTTGGGGCTGTTGTCGGTACAGATGGAACTTTAACGGTTACGAAAGATTTGAGTATGGAAGAAAACTTTTCTGGTTCGGTTGAGTTACAAAGCGGTGAAATTGGGGATGATTTTGCCTACTACTTTACTTTATCTGAACAAACGCCAACAGCGGTATCTTGTGGAGTCTTAATTGGTACAGATGGTCGTGTTGCTAGTGCAGGAGCTATGATTCTACAAATGCTTCCAGATGCAACAGAAACAGATATTTCTATTTGTGAACACGTGCTTGAAGGGTTGAAACCAATGAGTACTTTGATTCAGGAATATGATGATTCAAGTTTAGAAGCTTTGGCAAATGATATGTTTGAAGATGCCAAGATTTTAACAACACAACCAGTGGCATATGATTGTCCTTGTTCAAAGGTACGTATGGCTAGGGCTTTGGGTACTATTAAAAAATCAGATGTGTTAGAAATGGCCGATAAAGAACATGGTTGTGATATCACATGTAATTTCTGTAATGAATCGTATCATTTTACAGAAGAAGAATTAAGAGCGATTGCGAGTAAGATGCATGATTAAGATTGGAAATGTTGAAATTGAAAATCCTGTAGTCATTGCGCCGATGGCAGGTATTAGTAATATCGCATTTCGAAGAATTGCGAAACGTTTTGGTGCTGGTTTAGTTTGTAATGAAATGGTAAGTGACAAGGCATTGTACTATGATTCATTAAAGACGAAACAAATGTGTGCCATTGATGAAAATGAGCATCCAGTATCTTTTCAGTTGTTTGGACATGATATTGATATGGTTGTGTATGCAGCTAAATATTTGGATACACAAACAGATTGTGACATTATTGATTTTAATATGGGATGTCCTGTAAATAAGGTAATCAAAGCTCAGGCAGGAAGTTTTTTGATGAAGGATATTGACTATGCCAAAGAGCTTGTATCCAATATTGTCCAAAATGTAAGTAAGCCAGTAACCGTTAAGATGCGTTTAGGTTTTGATACGTATCATATCAATTGTGTTGAAATGGCGAAGGCTATGGAGAGTGTAGGTGTTAGTGCTGTAGCTGTACATGGGCGTACACGCAATCAAATGTATGAAGGAAAAGCCGACTGGTCTTATATTAAACAAGTAAAAGATGCTGTGTCGATTCCTGTTATCGGAAATGGGGATGTTCGCAGTGTAGAAGACTTTCATCGTATGATGAATGAAACAGGGTGTGATGCCGTTATGTTAGGTCGTGGAATTGTTGGAAATCCATTTTTGATTCAAGAATGCGTGGATTCGATTACAGGTCAGAAACATGAATTTTCAATGGAAGATCGCATTGAAATTTGTATGGACCATGCCAAAGGATTAGCGGATACAAAAGGTGAAAAGGTAGCTATTCGTGAAATGCGAGGTTTGGCTAGCTGGTATTTAAAGGGGCTTCCAAGTTCAAGAATCTTTAAGAATGAGATGTCACAAATGAATACATTGGAAGATTTAGAGAATATATTACATCAATTCATGGAGGTGCAACGATAGTTGCATTTTTTTGTGCATTGGTAAGCGTTTTCAAAATCTAAAAAATCTGCTTTAAGTTTCTTGCGTTCCGGTATAAAATATATGTACGGAGGTTATATCGTTATGGATCAAAGAAAGACAAAAGCCTTTTTTGAAGGGCGTGATATACATGCTTATAATATTTTTGGTGCACATTTAGAAGGGGATGGCGTTCGCTTTCGAGTATATGCTCCAAACGCAAAAAATATATCAGTAATTGGGACGTTCAATAATTGGGACGACCAAGCTAGTAAAATGAAGAAGGATAAACGCGGTATTTGGGAATGCTTTGTGGAAGGTGCAAAGAATCAGGATTCTTATAAATATCGTGTATGGCAGGCAAATGGTGAATTGGTAGATAAAATGGATCCATATGCTTTTTATAGTGAATTAAGACCGAACACGGCAAGTATCATATCGGATTTAAGTTATGATGGATGGACTGATAAAGAGTGGTTGAATCAAAGAAATAAGGGTTTTGATTCTCCTGTGAATATTTATGAAATGCATGTTGGCTCATGGAAAAAAGAGGATGAGAACGAAGAATTTGTACAATATCATGAAATTGAAAAGGATCTAATTGAACACTGTAAGAAACATCACTTTACACATGTAGAAGTTATGCCGTTATGTGAATATCCATTTGATGGTTCTTGGGGATATCAATGTACTGGTTATTTTTCAAGTACATCTCGTTATGGAACAAATCATGAATTGATGCACTTTGTGAATGCTCTTCATGAAGCTGGAATTGGTGTTATCATGGACTTTGTTCCAGTGCACTTTGTGAAGGATAATTATGCATTAGGCATGTTTGATGGTACTCCTTTATATGAATATTCAAAACCAGAAGATGCCAACAGTGAATGGGGAACAGCTAACTTTGACTTATGGAAAGAAGAGGTTCGTTCATTCTTAATGTCTGCAGCTAATTTTTGGATAGACGTTTATCATGTAGATGGATTGAGAATGGATGCGATCAGTAATGCGATTTTCTGGCATGGAAATAAAAATAACGGAGTAAATGAAGGTGCATGTGATTTCATGAAGCGTATGAATTACTTGTTGAATGAAGAACATCAAGGAAAAATCATGTTGATTGCAGAAGACTCTAGTGATTTCCCTAATGTGACGAAACCTAGTTATGCAGGTGGCTTAGGATTTGACTATAAGTGGGATCTTGGTTGGATGAACGATACATTGTCCTATCTAAAAAGAGATCCGATTTATCGCAAGTGGCATCACCACGATATTACATTCTCAATGGCTTATTTCTATTCTGAAAGATTCATCTTGCCATTTAGTCATGATGAAGTTGTACATGGTAAGGCAACCATTGTAGATAAGATGTGGGGAAGCTATGAAGATAAATTGCCCAGGCAAGAGCTTTATATGTATATATGTTTGCACACCCTGGTAAAAAATTGAATTTTATGGGTAATGAAATTGGTCAATTGCGTGAGTGGGATGAACAAAAGAGTTGTGACTGGTTCTTATTGGATTATCCAATGCATGATGCGTTTAAACATCTATGTGAAGATTTAGGTAAGATCTATACAGAAAATGATGCATTCTTTGATCAGGATTATGATCCGAGTCGTTTCTGTTGGATTGATGCAGATAATGTTGGACAAAATACGTTCTCATTTATTCGTAGAGGGTCAAAGAAAGACTTTGTCATTATTATGAATTTCTCTACAAATCCATATGATCACCAACAATTTGGTGTTCCTTGTAAAGGTAAATATAAGGAAATCTTAAATACAGAGTGGGATAAATATAATGGAAATTTAAAAGACCATACGCCTCAAGAAGTACAAGCTATGCGTCTTACAAGACATAATCAACCATATATGATTGAAGTCAACGTACCTAGTTTTGGTGCTATGATTTATGAAGTTGAAAAGTGAGATTAATTTCTCACTTTTTTGTACGACAGGCAGTCGTGCTTATAGTTGATAATCTAAATCAATGATTATCAACTGTTTTATTTTAGAGACAATAAAGTACAAGATACTTGTAACACTATAACAAAAGTCATTGAAAGTAAAACAGTCCCAACAAAGGTTGAAAATACTTTGTCTACTAAGGATAATAGC
>ENA-OQCN01000215-OQCN01000215.1-human-gut-metagenome-genome-assembly--contig:-NODE-215-length-30148-cov-4.590653_pt1 | contig 30148 bp, 33 predicted proteins | sample MGYA00242497_ERZ504576 | MGnify/ENA primary metagenome ERZ504576 (study PRJEB26092, sample SAMD00036296) | human gut metagenome | host: Homo sapiens | study: EMG produced TPA metagenomics assembly of...
ATAAATAATAAAATAAATCATATAGTGCAATATGAGAAAACAAAAAAGGAAATGCTTATGGAAGCCGTAAGAGAACCAAAAAAGAGTATGGACAGCATACTTTTGTTTCTGGTACTTCTGCTCGTCGTGTGGGGCTTGATTTTCTTGTATAGCACAAGTGCATATAATGGCAGGGTGAAGTTTCATGACCCTGCCTATTATTTTAAGAAACAACTTTTTGCCACGTCTTTAGGGCTCATAGCGATGTATTTGGTTTCCTGTATCGATTATCATATTGCGGTGAAATTTGCCCCTCTTTTTTATCTGGCATCAATGGGGCTGTCTTTGGCAGTGCTTTTGTTTGGGCAGGAGTATAATGGTTCAAAACGATGGCTGTCAATTGGACCGTTTTCATTTCAGCCGTCCGAATTTGCAAAAGCGGCAGTGATTTTATTTCTTACATTTCTTATCACAAATTCACAGAAAAAAAAGGATGGTATCTTTTGGATGGCAGGAATTATGCTGCCACTTTTGCCGATTGTAGGATTGGTTGGGACAAATAATTTGAGCACAGCAATTATCATTCTTGGAATTGGCGTTATTTTAGTTTTTATTTCGCATCCGCGTTATCTTCCATTTATTGGAATTGGGGTGGCGGGAACGGTATTTATCGCTATTTTTCTCGGGGCGGCGAGTTATCGTCTGGAGCGTCTTAAAATCTGGAGAAATCCGGAAGCTTATGAAAAAGGATTTCAAACCATTCAGGGACTCTATGCAATCGGAAGTGGAGGGATTTTTGGAAGTGGACTTGGGAGCAGTGTTCAGAAACTTGGATTTGTTCCAGAAGCGCAAAACGACATGATTTTTTCAATTATCTGCGAAGAGACCGGTCTGTGTGGTGCAGTGCTGCTGATAATGTTGTTTGCACTTCTAATCTGGAGATTGATGGTAATTGCAACCCATGCAGGGGATTTAGAAGGAGCATTGATTTCGGGAGGAATTATGGGGCATATCGCAATTCAGGTTATTTTAAATATTGCGGTTGTGACAAATACAATTCCAAATACCGGAATTACCCTGCCCTTTGTCAGTTATGGAGGGACTTCTGTTGTATTTTTACTGGGAGAGATGGGAATGGCGCTTGCAGTCAGCCGGAGAGGAAAGAGGGAGAGCAGGTAGCATTTTAAGAAACGGTGCATACTATAGGATATAGAGAGCGACGGAAGGAAGAGGCAGATTTGAATCAAATCCGTATTGAGGGATTTCATCGTCTGAATGGAGAAGTAAGAATACAGGGTTCTAAAAATGCGGCATTGCCAATGATGGCGGCCGCTGTTTTATGTAAAGGAGAAGTGATTCTTCATCATTGTCCGGATATCACAGATGTTCATCTGATGAAAGAAATTATAAAGGGGCTTGGTGGGAAGGCTTTTTATAAAAATCATACCATGTATCTGGATTGTACAAAGATAGAGCGGACTACAATTCCCAAAAAAGAAGCAGAGAAGATGCGTTCTTCTATTGTGTTAATGGGAAGTCTTTTAGGAAGAAAAAAGGAGGTCTGTATTCCCTGGCCGGGGGGCTGTGTGATAGGAAAACGTCCAATCGATCTTCATCTGTCTGCCCTTGAAAAAATGGGAGCAGAATTTACAGAAGAAGACAGGGGACTTAAGGGAAAAACAGAAGGACTCAAAGGCGCCAGAATTGTATTTCCAAAAATCAGCGTGGGTGCAACGCAAAATGTAATCCTGGCATCCGTACTTGCCAAAGGTACAACGATACTGGAAAATTGTGCCTGCGAACCGGAAGTGCAGTGGCTGTGCCGGTTTTTAAGAAAAGGTGGAGCAAAAATAAAAGAAACGAAAAATCGAATGATTGAAATCGAAGGCATAAAGTCTTTACATGCAGTTGAATACGAAGTTCCGCCGGATAGAATTGTAGCAGGAACGTATCTTTGTGCTTCTGCAATTACAAGAAGCAATATTTGTCTGGTCGGAGCACCAAAAGATGAGATGAAAGCAATCTTATCGCTCTATCAGAAAATGGGTGGACAATACGAATGGATTGGTGGTAAACTGTCTTTGTGCAGTCAGGAAGTAAACGTTCCGGTTTTATGTCAAAAAACGGAAGTTTATCCGGGATTTCCAACAGATTTACAGTCACCGGTTCTGGCAGTGCTTTCAGGTATTAAAGGAAAAAGCTGTCTGATAGAAACCATTTTTGAGAATCGTTTTCGTGTAGCAGGGGAACTTAAAAAAATGGGAGCAAATATCCGGATTGATGGAGCAAAGGCAGAAATTTATGGAGGAAAACTGCATGGGGCAGAGGTAGAAGCGCAGGAACTTCGGGGAGGTGCGGCACTGGTTCTGGCAGGACTGGCGGCAAAAGGAGTGACTACGGTAAAGAATATCGAATATATCGAGCGTGGATATGAGGATATCTGCCGTGATTTGAGTCAGCTTGGAGCAGTGATGGAAAGAAAATAAAGGGGATTATTTTATATGGATAAAAAGAAACGCACGAAGATTTTGGGCGGTATTGTGGCAGTGCTGTTGCTTGGAATTGCTGTTTTTTTCGGCGGTTTTCGGGTTACAAGTGTAAAAGTAGAAGGAAATACAGCTCATACAGATAAAGAAATAAAAAAGATGGTGCTTCAAGGATCACTTGCTTCAAATACCATACTGGTTCGTTTTTTAAATCCGAGCGAAAAAACAAAAGATGACCAGTTTATTCAGAAAGTATGGATTGAGCGGACAAGCAGTCATAAATTAACCATTCATGTAAGGGAAAAAGAATTAATTGGTTATACGAAATTTTTGGATGGATATCTGTATTTTGACAAAGAAGGAATTGTTCAGGTAAGTACTACAAAAGAATTGAAAAATATTCCATTTATTGAAGGATTAGGCCAGAAAAAGGTTCAGGTAGGACAGAAATTGTCCGGACTAACAGATGAAATTCTGGGCATGCTTTTAAGTGCAACAAAGATGATGGAGAGTAGTGAACAGCATCCGGACCGAATCGTCATTGAAAATGGAGCACTTACCATGTATTTTTCGGAAATCGAAGTAAAACTTGGCACGGAAAAAAATATTTCAGATAAAATAAGCAAAATGCTGGGAATTTTGCCACAGCTTGAAGGAATGCAGGCGTTTTGGACTTACAGAATGTGGACTCCACGACAGAGACCATTGTATTTAAGAAGTCAGAGACACAAAAGAGCACAGAAGAAAATCAAAATGAGTAGAGGCAGTAAAGTAAAAAATAAAAGAATGGAAAAATAAAAAAATCGGTGTCGAAGAAAAAAGAAACTATAAGAATAAAGTAAAAATTTAAATTTTTATGAAAAAATGAAAATAGCGGTTGATTAATTTTTGAAAAGAAGATATTATATATCTATATGCACGAACCTTGGAGGAGAATAGGATTTGGCATAAGCGTAAAATCAGAAGAAATACGGAATGCAATACATGAAAGTGTATTTAAAAACCATACAGGTAAGCTAAAGGAGGAAGTACTTTGTTAGAGATTATGACAAACGAGGCTGAATCATCTGCAAAAATCGTAGTCATTGGTGTAGGTGGAGCTGGTAATAATGCAGTAAACAGAATGGTGGAAGAAACAATTAGCGGTGTAGAATTTGTTGGAGTGAATACCGATAAACAGGCGCTGACATTATGTAAAGCACCGACCGTTGTTCAGATTGGTGAAAAACTGACAAAAGGTCTTGGTGCAGGAGCAAAACCGGAAATCGGTGAAAAAGCAGCAGAAGAAAGCATCGAGGAAATTAAGCAGGTTCTTCAGGGTGCTGATATGGTATTTGTTACCTGTGGTATGGGTGGCGGAACCGGAACAGGTGCTGCTCCAATCGTTGCAGGTGCAGCAAAAGAAATGGGAATTTTGACAGTTGGTGTTGTCACAAAGCCTTTCCGTTTTGAAGCAAAGACACGTATGACAAATGCATTGACAGGTATTGAAAAATTAAAAGACAATGTGGATACATTAATTGTAATCCCGAATGACCGTCTGCTTGAAATCGTTGACCGTCGTACTACTATGCCAGAAGCATTAAAGAAAGCGGATGAAGTGCTTCAGCAGGCAGTTCAGGGAATCACAGATTTAATCAATCTTCCGGCTCTGATTAACCTTGACTTTGCAGACGTTCAGACTGTTATGATTGATAAAGGAATTGCACATATCGGTATCGGTGAAGGAAAAGGTGATGATAAAGCAATGGAAGCTGTTCAGCAGGCAGTATCCAGTCCACTTCTCGAAACAACCATCCAGGGTGCATCTCATGTTATTATCAACGTATCCGGAGATATCTCCCTTATGGATGCAAATGATGCAGCAAGCTATGTACAGAACCTTACAGGCGAAGATACAAACATTATCTTTGGTGCTCTGTATGATGATAAAGAAGCAGATTATGTAAGAATCACAGTAATCGCTACAGGTCTTGATGATGAAACAGCAAGAAAACCAAGCGTATCCCGTGATAAAAAAACTGCAAAAACAGAAGAAGTGGTACAGCAGCCGGTACAGCAGACTGCACACGTAGAAACTCAGCAGCCAGCTTTTAAGATGCCGACTTTCCAGCAGCCAACTTTCGGAAGCAATACAGGTAACTTCACAAGTACTGTGCCGAAGAAAGATATTCAGATTCCGGATTTCTTAAAAAATAGAAAGTAATACGATATACACTACAAAAGATAAAGGCGGTTCAGATTAGTTCTGGATCGCCTTTTTTAGTCAAAAGTTTAAGGAGAAAAAAGATGGAAACAAAGTTTACTCATTTTGATGAACAGGGAAATGCAGTGATGGTGGATGTTTCAGAAAAGAATCCGACAAGCCGGACTGCATTAGCAGAGGGGAAAATTCAGGTCAATCGTGAAGTGATGGATGCGATTCTTCATCATACAGTAAAAAAAGGGGATGTGCTGGGTGTAGCGCGTGTAGCCGGAATTATGGCAGTGAAACAGACTTCTTCGTTGATTCCGATGTGCCATGTACTTCCAATCAGTAAATGCAGTGTAGATTTTGAAATTGAAGAAGAAAATCTTACGATTAAAGCCTTATGTATGGTAAAAGTAGAAGGGAAAACGGGTGTTGAAATGGAAGCACTGACCGGAGTTAATGTGGCTCTGCTTACGATTTACGATATGTGTAAAGCAATTGATAAACGAATGGTGATGACGGACATTCATCTGGTAGAGAAAAAAGGTGGAAAAAGCGGTGACTTTTATTTTGAAGAAAAATAAAAGCCACCGATATTCAAAATTAAAAATTTTTCAAGAGAACATCATTTTTGGAGAGACTATTATTATTTTCCAAGTGTTTCTCTAACTAATTCCACTGGCATTTCCTGACCGGTCCAGATTTTAAATGCTTCTGCACCTTGATACAAAAGCATGGAATAACCATTGAAAGCAATACAGCCTTTTTCTTTTGCCATTTTAAGCAGTTTGGTTTCCCATGGATTATAGATAATATCAGCAACAGCAAGGTCTTTTCTTAAAAGAGAACTGTCTTCTAAGATGCAGGTATCTGTATTTGGAGCCATTCCGACAGATGTGGCATTTACAAAAAGTGTACTTTGTTCCAGACTGTGCTTTAAAGCAGTTGTATCGTTATGATCAAAAACAGTAATTTTGCAGGAGCTAAGTGCGGAAAGTTTTTGAATGACTTCGCGGATACGTGGAAGATAACGGCTGGTTGAGCGGGCGAAGATATGGATTTCTCCCACATTATCAAGTGCAGCCTGAGCGCAGATTGCAGTAGCGGCACCGCCAATTCCCATAAGGGTGATTGTCTTTCCTGTTACATCAATGCCGTGTTCTTTGACTGAGCGCATAAACCAATGCCGTCGGTGTTGTGTCCGATTAACTTTCCATCTTTGTTTTCTACGGTGTTAACTGCACCAATACACTTTGCAGCAGGGGAAAGTTCGTCCAGATATTCTAAAATTTTTGTTTTGTTTGGCATGGTTAGATTGAAGCCCTTTACACCCATTGTTTTTAAGGCTTTGACGGCATCTCCAAGCGTCTGTTCATTGATATCAAAGCAAAGATAGACATAATCAAGACCGAGTGCGGAAAAACTGGTATTATGCATCATAGGAGAGATGCTGTGTGCCACCGGACTTCCAAGAAGACAGGTGAGTTTTGTATGTCCTGTAATTGGTATCATAATTATAAAACCTCACTTTCATTTTGTTACATTAAAGTTTAAAAGGAAAAAAATAGAGTGTCAAGTAGAAAAGAAAATTCGACAAGATAAGAGGGAAAGATAATCTTTTTGATAAAATTCGACAAAAATGTCGAAAATAAATCAAATTGTGATAAAAATTATGTAAACCGGAAAATAAAAGAAAAAAATAAAGTTTTGCATCAAATAGTTTACATAAAGAAGGTGACATAAAGTTGCCTTTCGATGTCGAAAACTATCGGATTTTAGCAAAAATTTTTGGGAAGAGCCTTGTGATTTTGACAGAATTCACACCCCCTAGACCTTATAATGAACATTACTTAGTTCCAGATAAGTAATTGAGTCAAAAAGGTCTAGGGGGGTGTTTTGTGTACTACGAATTTTACATAGATGTGTTTTTCGTAGTCAATCTGGTAATGGATTTTTTTATCCTGCAGTTGGTGAACCGGATGATTTTGGGGGCTGCCAACCCGCTTCGTTCACTTGCAGGAGCTGTACTGGGAGCAGTAGGAAGCGGTGTGATTCTTTTTTTACCGTTTTCTTCATGGAAAATAAGGGGTCTGATTTCCTATGGGATTTTAGCACCGCTTATGGTTATGGCTGGATGTGGAACAAAAAATAAGAATGTATTTTGGATGGAACTGCTTGGCTTTTATGGATGTTCTGCTTTGGCAGGAGGAATTTTTCTGGCATTTCCCAAGATTGCAGCAAGAGGAATCATCACATTTTTGGCGTTATCGTCAGTCACTTACTGGATGCTTGTCATCAGTATCAGACTCTTAAAATACTTAAATGGAAAAAGGAGTACTCTTTGCCAGATTCAAATTCGGGCAGGAAAAAGACAAATAAAAGTGAAAGGTCTGTATGACACAGGAAACCAGCTTTGGGATTCTTTGTTAAAGAAGCCGGTCTGCGTGATTGAATATCAGGCATTTACCGGTCTTTTAAGTGAACCGCAGAAAAAAGCGTTTGATGCTCTTATAATGCGGACCCAAAACGCATCGGATAGTCTGACAGAAAGCCTCATCTGTTTTGAACCACACTTTATCTGTTTTTTAAGTGTGGGAACAAAGAGAGGAAGCCTGCTTGTCGTAACTGTAGATGAGATGTCTGTAGAACGAAGAGAACGGCGGGTATCCGTAAAAAAACCGGTTTTGGCACTTGTAAAACAGGATATGTCAGTAGATAAAACCTTTCAGATGATTATAAATCCAGAAGTTTTTGACAGTTAGGAGGCGCTTGTGATGGAAACAGCAGTTGTAAGAAGAGTTCAATTCCCTGTTTTTACAGGAATGATTTTGCGAAGAGGAGAAGAGATTCACTATATTGGTGGTGCAGATGTACTGCCGGCTCCTCTTGATATACAGACAGAGACCTTAATGATAGAAAAACTGCAGACCGATGAGTTTGAAGAGGCAAAAGCAAGTCTGATTGAACATAATCTGCGTCTGGTGGTATACATTGCAAAGAAATTTGATAATACCGGAGTTGGAGCGGAAGATTTAATTTCAATTGGAACGATTGGACTGATTAAGGCAATTAATACCTTTAAATCTGAAAAAAAAATCAAGCTGGCAACTTATGCTTCAAGATGCATCGAAAATGAAATTTTGATGTATCTGAGAAGAAACAGTAAAACGAAACTGGAGGTTCCATCGATGAACCGCTTAATGTAGACTGGGATGGAAATGAATTACTTTTGTCGGATATTTTGGGGACAGATGAAGATGTAATTTATCGTGGAATCGAAAGTGAAGTGGAGCGGAATCTGCTTGGAAAGGCAATCAGTAAATTAAGTAAACGGGAACAGACGATTATCCGACTTCGTTTTGGCATTAATATGCCGGATGGAAGAGAAAAAACTCAAAAAGAGGTAGCGGATTTGCTTGGAATTTCACAGTCTTATATTTCAAGACTGGAAAAACGGATTATGAAACGCTTAAAAAAAGAAATGGTACGATATGAGTAATTAGAATTTAAGAAATCCCTTCTACAGGAATAAATCTTGTAGAGGGGATTTTTTCTTTCCTACTTTTTCTTTCTATTATGCACCTGTTCGATTTCTTTTTTGACTTGAAGAACAAGTGGGATAATTTCCTGAATCCGTTTATCTGTCATTCGGGTGACAGGTGCAGAGATAGAAAACGCATAGCGGGAACGACCTTTATAGTCGGTAAGTCCTACGGCAATACAGCGTACGCCAAGTTCGTTTTCTTCGTTATCAAGAGCATAGCCATTCTTTCTGGCTTCTTTTACCTCTTTTAAAAAGGTGTCATAGTCTGTAATGGTATGCCGGGTCAGTTTTTTGTGGGTGCAGGCATCCCATAATTTATGAATCTGGGATTCTTCCATGCCGGCTGCCATTGCTTTTCCAACACCGGAACAGTAGAGCGGAATCCGGCTTCCGACTTTGGAAACCATCCGCACAGAGTTTTGACGTGACTCTTCTTTGTAGATATAAACCGCTTCCGAGCCATCGAGCTGTACAAAATGAACTGTCTCTCCGGTTTCTTGAGAGAGTGATTTTAAATAAGGTCGGACAACTTCAAGGATATCGAGTCGTTCTAACAGACAGTTGGATAATGCCAGTACTTTTAAGGACAGGTCATACTTCTGGGTTTCTGAATCCTGCTTTGCATACCCCATATAAATCAAGGAGGATAGTAGTCGGTGTGTGGTACTTTTATTTAAATTTAATTCACGGCTTAAATCAGCCAGTGAAACAGGTCCGATTTTTGACAAAGTTTCCATAGCAAGAAACAGCCGATCTGCAACCTGAATAGGGTTTTTTGATTCCATAAGATATCATTTTCCTTTCTAACTGTAACGATATTATGTTGAGGATGGTCTTAGATTTGAGGATTGAGGGGAATTTCGATTCATAAGACTTTGGCGCTATTGTAACACTTTCCGGAATGTGTTACAACCAGAAAATTTTTTTTGAAAGGGGCTTGACAATATGGAGATCTGTAGTATAATCCAAAGTAAAGATATCGTATTGTGAAACATAGTTCCACATTATGAAACTAGCGGAAACGAAAAAAATTATTTTTAAAATTCAAGGAGGACATTATGAACGCAGTTTTAGAACAGCTTTCCAAATTTGGCGTAGTACCAGTAGTAGTATTAAATGACGTAAAGGATGCAGAACCGTTGGCAAAAGCACTTTGCCAGGGTGGACTTCCATGTGCAGAAGTAACTTTCCGTACGGATGCAGCAGAGGAATCTATTCGTATCATGACAGAAAAATATCCGGAAATGTTAGTTGGAGCAGGTACTGTTCTGACAACAGAGCAGGTTGACCGTGCTGTTGCAGCGGGCGCAAAATTCATCGTAAGCCCAGGATTTGACCCGGAAATCGTAGATTACTGTATTGAAAAAGGTATCACAGTAACACCGGGATGCGTAACGCCTTCAGAAGTAGCTCAGGGTGTAAAACGTGGATTAAAAGTATTAAAATTCTTCCCGGCAGAACAGTTTGGCGGAGTTGCTACAATCAAAGCAATGACAGCAGCTTATGTTGGAATCAAAATCATGCCGACAGGCGGAATCAATCCGAAAAATGTAAGAGAATACTTAGCTTGTGACAAAATCTTTGCATGTGGCGGAAGCTGGATGGTAAAAGGTGATATGATTAAAGCGGGTGAATTCGATAAAATCGAAGCAATGACAAAAGAAGCAGTTGAAATCGTAAAAGAAGTAAGAGGATAAGAATCGCAGATTTGCGGATGAGGGAGACTTTAACACTGTGCTAGTGGATGGTGCAGTGCTAAGAAATAAAAGATAGAAATTAACATGCTATAAATGACCCCTTTTGCCATGGGTGAACATTTAGATAGAAAAAAAGGGTGTGGAGAAGTCTGCATCCTTTTTTTTCTACAAAGAAAGGAGCAGATATTATGAAAAAAGATTTTGATTTGCTGTCACTCGGAGAAATTTTGCTTCGACTTTCCCCACCGGATAATGAACGAATTGTGCGTGGAGAAACATTTCAGAAACAGGTCGGGGGAGCGGAATTAAATGTCGTATCCGGAGCTGCCCTGTTGGGCCTTAGAACCGGAATCATTTCCAAACTTCCGGATAATTCTTTAGGAATTTATGCAAAGAACCGTGTCCGTTTCTGCGGTGTCAGCGATGACTATCTGGTATATGATAAAGAGGAAGATGCAAGACTTGGAATTTATTTCTATGAAAATGGTGCATATCCAAGAAAACCAAGTGTCGTTTATGACAGAAGACATGCTTCTTTTTGTAAAATCAATGAAACAGAAGTTTCGGATTCCATGTATGCAAATACAGCCTGTTTCCATACAAGCGGAATTACTCTGGCACTTTCTGAAAATACAAGAGAAGTAGCCATTGATATGATTAAGAAATTTAAGGCACAGGGTGCACTGATTTCGTTTGATGTAAACTTCAGAGGAAATTTATGGACCGGAGAAGAAGCAAAAGAGTGTATCGAACGAATCCTGCCTTATGTTGATATTTTCTTTTGTTCAGAAGATACTGCCCGCCTGACTTTCTTAAAAGAGGGAAATGTAAAAGAGATTATGAAGAGTTTTACCGAAGAGTATCCGATTTCAATTGTGGCATCTACTCAGAGAATTGTACACAGCCCGAAAGTGCATACCTTTGGTTCAGTCATCTACAGTGCAAAAGAAGATAAATACTTTGAAGAAGAACCATACCGTGATATTGAAGTTGTAGACCGTATCGGAAGCGGAGATGCTTATATTTCAGGTGTTTTATATGGTTTGCTCGGCTGTGGATTTGACTGTCAGAAAGCCTTGGAATATGGAAATGCAACCAGTTCTGTAAAGAATACGATTCCTGGTGACCTTCCTTCCTGTGATTTAAAAGAGATTGACCGAATTATCCGGAATCATAAAAATACCGGAATCCAGCTTGAAATGGATCGATAATAAAAAATAGGGGCATATACTGATAGAAAATAAGAATGGAGAAATTTTTTATGCGTGTATGCCAGCTTCGACAAAAAGAAGTGATTAATATCTGTACCTGTAAGAGCCTCGGTGTGCCGTTTGACCTTGAGTTTGATGAAAAGACTGGGTGTGTGACAGCAATTATTGTTCCGCTTCCGGGGAAAATCTGTGGATTTTTCGGGCCGGTCAGTGAGTACGTGATTCCGTTCGAATGTATCAAACAAATTGGGGAAGATATTATTCTGGTCGAAATAAAAGAAGAAAAGTTTTTAAAAAAGAGTTAGATAAAAGAACCCTCGGTATTTTGCAGTTACGCACCGAGGGATCTTTATCTTTTCACGACCGAAGATAATTTTTCATGGATTTTAAGGCATGTTTTTCAAGCCGGCTGACCTGAGCCTGCGAAATTCCAATTTCCTGTGCGACTTCCATTTGGGTTTTCCCCTCATAAAAGCGCATTTCTATGATATTTCGTTCCCTTGTCTCAAGCCGGTTCATTGCTTCTTTTAGAGAGATATCCTCAATCCAGTGTTCTTCTTTATTTTTCTTATCACTGATCTGGTCCATGACATACAAGGTGTCACCGCCTTCGGTGTAAACCGGTTCATATAGACTGACCGGACTTTGAATGGCATCAAGGCATAGACGATATCCTCTTTATTGATGCCGATTTCACTGGCAATTTCCTGAACTGTTGGTTCTCTTAAGTTCTGTTTCATATAATATTCTTTTGCATGGATTGCCTTATAGGCGGTATCACGCAGGGAACGGCTGACGCGTATGGAGTTGTTGTCCCTTAAGTAACGGCGGATTTCACCGATAATCATAGGAACAGCATAAGTAGAAAAGCGTACATTTAATGTGGTATCGAAGTTATCAATTGCTTTCATCAGACCGATACAGCCGATTTGAAATAAATCATCCGCATTTTCATTACTTGCAGAGAAGCGTTTAATTATACTTAAGACCAGCCTTAAATTCCCTTTGATATATAAATCTCTTGCTTCTGTGTCACCCTTTTTTATCCGTTCAAACAGCATTTCTTTTTCGGCATTGGTAAGGACAGGGAGTTTTGATGTATTTACGCCGCATATTTCAACTTTATTAAGAGCCATTGCAAGAATCCTCCATTTTTAGTTTCATGTACGAATACATTTATAATTAGAATGATTCTCATAAGACTGTCACAATATACTGTAAAATGGAAAATTTCATAAAGTTTTAGCCCTTGACAACGCATAAAGTGCGAAAAAGATTGACGATTTACGCTTTTGTGTACTATACTTTAGGCAAGCAAGGCAGTAAAGGAGGCTGAAAATGATGAAGTGCCCTTTTTGTAATCAGGAAAATACACGTGTCATAGATTCAAGACCGGTTCCGGATAATAATTCGATTCGCAGACGCAGACAATGTGATGAATGTCATAAACGCTTCACCACGTATGAGAAGATAGAGACGATTCCTCTTACGGTAATTAAAAAAGACCAGAGCAGGGAAACATATGATCGGACCAAAATACAGGATGGAATTATGCGTGCCTGTTATAAACGGCCGATTTCGGTGGAACAGATTGAACGCACGATTGACGAAATAGAGACAGAGATTTTCAATAAAGAAGAACGGGAAATTCCAAGTACGGAAATCGGAGAGATTGTGATGAACCGCTTAAAAGAATTAGATGCGGTTACGTATGTCCGTTTTGCCTCTGTCTATCGGGAATTTAAAGATGTGAATACCTTTATGGATGAATTAAAGAAGATGTTAAAGTAATAAGAGAGGACTCACCGAGCACCGGTGAGTCCTTATTTGTCTGTATTATTCTTTTGGGGTTTCTAAAGTATCCAAAGTAACAGAGAGAATAAGATTAAAATGAGCATCAAAACGTAGTAAAAATATTGGATGTTTGATTTTTTTGGTGGCTGTCATATCCAAGTACTCCAAAGACGAAAAAGAGGTAAAGATATAGGAGCTGTTTGCAAAGGATGAAATCAAGTTTGAAAAACGGATAAGATAAAAAGACAAAAATACCGAGTACAATAAATAAAATAGATTTTTTCTTCATAATGAAGACTCTGTTTAAAGTTTTTCTCATAGGCAGCCTCCTATTAGGTTTAAAAAAATCAGTAAAAAAGAATAATACAGAATAAATAATTGTTAATTTATTATATTTTAACATATTGACTTTGGAAAATCAAAAAATATTTTTTGTTAAGAGCACTTTTTTCACTATAAAGGGCAGTTCTGCTTCTTGCACTTTGCACGGTAAAGTGATAAAATCTCCATAAATCAGGATGCGGATGAAAATGAGAGGAGCAGAGACAAGATGAGAACATTTAAAAAATCTTCAAAATTAGACCATGTATGTTATGACGTAAGAGGACCGGTTTTAGATGAAGCCAACCGTATGCAGGCAGATGGAATCGATGTTTTAAAATTAAACATAGGAAATCCGGCACCGTTTGGATTTTCCGCACCGGAAGAAGTCATTACGGATATGATTTCCACCCTTAGAAGTGCACAGGGATATTCCGATTCCCATGGAATCTTCGCTGCAAGAAAGGCAATCATGCAGTATGCGCAGACAAAAAATATTCCAAATGTGTCAATGGAACATATTTATACCGGAAATGGTGTCAGTGAGCTGATTAACTTAGTGACACAGGGACTGATTGATAATGGAGATGAAATCTTAGTTCCATCTCCGGATTATCCGCTCTGGACCGGATGTGTGACCCTTGCAGGCGGAAAAGCAGTACATTATATCTGTGATGAACAGTCCGAATGGTATCCGGATATCGAGGATATGAGAAGTAAAATCACAGATAAGACAAAGGCGATTGTCATTATCAACCCAAACAATCCGACCGGTGCAGTTATCCAAAAGAAGTGCTTGAACAGATTGTGGAACTTGCAAGAGAACATGAACTAATGATTTTCTCAGATGAGATTTATGACAGACTGGTGATGGATGGAATTGAACACACTTCCATTGCTTCTTTAGCACCGGATTTATTCTGTATTACCTTAAATGGGTTGTCAAAATCTCATATGATTGCAGGTTTTCGCTGTGGCTGGATGATTTTAAGCGGAGCAAAGGAAAAAGCAAAAGACTATATTGAAGGTTTAAATATGCTTTCCAATATGCGTCTGTGTTCCAATGTTCCGGCACAGTGCATCGTTCAGACCGCACTTGGGGGACATCAGAGCGTGAAAAACTATCTTGTTCCAGGTGGAAGAATCTATGAACAGAGAGAATTTATTTACAATGCAATTAATGATATTCCGGGCTTGTCAGCAGTAAAACCAAAGGCGGCCTTTTATATCTTCCCGAAAATGGATACGAAAAAGTTTAACATCTTAGACGATGAGAAATTTGTGCTGGATTTATTAAAGGAGAAAAAAGTACTGCTTACACATGGAAGAGGATTTAACTGGGCGGAGCAGACCACTTCAGGATTGTATATCTGCCGAATATTGAACAGTTAAAGGATGCGACAGGAAAGATTGCAGATTTCCTTTCCGGATATCATCAACAGATTTAAACAAAAAAAGGGCTTATAGGAATTAAACTATAAGCCCTTTTGTTAGGCGACAAAATAAAAAATAGAAATAAATTTCTTAAAAAACCATAAAATGGGTTGTAAAATGAAAAAAACAGTGCTAAATTATATTAGTCGACTAAGTAAAAAGGTGGTGAGATTTCGTGAAGTGCGAGGAAATAGATAGTTTACAGGGACTGATAATGCGCATGACACATTTATACTATGGCAAAGCGTATGCAGCAATGAAAGAATTAGATGTTCATCCAAGGCAGATACCATTGTTGTTTATACTGCAGAAAAAAGAAGGAATGAGTCAGAGAGAAATCTGCGATGAAATGAAGATAAAACCGCCAACGGTTGCGGTTTCTATCAAGCGAATGGAAAAAGCAGGTTTAATTGAGAAAATGCCGGATGAAAAAGACCAGAGGGTTGTCCGGATTTATGTAACAGAAAAAGGAAAATCGCTGAGTAAGCAGATTGAGAAAGTAGTCAAAGAAAGTGAAGCAAAGGTAGTAGAAGGATTTTCAGAAGTAGAAATTTGTCTTATGAAGCGGTTTTTGAAGCAAATGATAGCAAATATGGAACAGGAAGAAAGCAAAAAGGAGTGACACGAAGATTATGTTAAAAATGTTTCATTACATGAAAGAACGATGGTATTACGTGGTAATGATTATTGTTCTTTTATTTGTGCAGGCATATTGTGACCTTTCCCTGCCGGATTACACATCCAAAATTGTCAATGTGGGTATCCAGCAAAAAGGAATTGAGGATGGAGTGCCGGATACCATCCGAAAAGAGAGTCTGGAGCACCTGCTTTTGTTTTTAGATGAAAAGGAAAAAGCAAAAGTAGAAGATGCCTATACCTTAAAAGATGATGTCTATAAAAGAAATGATGTCACAAAAGAGGAACGAGATGAGTTAAATTCGATTCTTGCGATTCCGATGATGGCAGCAGGAAGTTTAGAGGATGAAGAAAAGGCAGCAGAAATCAAAACACAGATGGGACTGCCCGAAGAGAGTGATTTATGGCAGGTATTAGAACAATTACCGCAGGAACAGTTAGATGCCATGAAAGATTCTCTGATAGAGAAAATAAAAGAAATGCCGGAATCCATTGTAACGCAGGCAGCCGTACAGTTTGTACAGACAGAGTATGAAGCACAGGGAATTGATGTAGATGCGATGCAGATTCAGTATCTGATGACCTCTGGACTTAAAATGCTTGCAATGGCACTTGTCATTATGCTTGCAGCCGTTTCTGTTACATTTTTATCTTCAAGAGTGGCAGCTTTTCTTGGACGGAATCTTAGAAATGGAGTCTATCGGAAAGTTATTTCATTTTCCGGTGAAGAGTTAAATCATTTCTCAACCGCTTCTTTGATTACAAGAAGTACCAATGATATTCAGCAGGTTCAGTTAGTATTTGCTATGATATTCAGAATTGTACTTTATGCCCCAATTCTTGGTGTGGGTGGTGTCTTGAAAGTCTTACAGACCGATGTTTCCATGACCTGGATTCTTGGTGTGGCAGTCGTGGCAATTTTAATTTTAGTTGGATTTCTATTTGCAGTTGCAATGCCGAAATTTAAAATTTTACAGTACCGAATTGATGAATTAAATCTGGTTTCAAGAGAAATTTTAACCGGTCTTTCTGTTATTCGTGCGTTCTCAAGAGAGAAACATGAAGAAGAACGTTTTGAAGAAGTTAATGAACGTCTGACAAAGACAAACCTGTTTGTAAATCGCTGTATGACTTTTATGATGCCGGCAATGATGCTGATTATGAACGGAATTACTGTATTGATTATCTATAATGGTTCTCATGCAGTAGATAATGGAACAATGCAGGTCGGAAACATGATGGCATTTATGCAGTATGCAATGCAGATTATCATGTCGTTTTTAATGATTACCATGATGTCGATTATGCTTCCGAGAGCCAGTGTATCTGCAAAACGTATCAACGAAATTATGGAGACAAAAGTAAGCATTGAATCTCCGGAAACAGCAAAAATTCCGGAAAATAACAAAAAAGGTGAAGTTCGTTTTGAACAGGTAGGATTTGCTTATCCTGGAGCGGAAGAGGAAACGCTTTCGGATATTAACTTTACAGCTCAAAAAGGAGAAACCGTAGCATTTATCGGAAGTACCGGAAGTGGAAAGAGTACCTTAGTTAACTTAATTCCACGTTTCTTTGATGTGACAAGCGGAAAAATTCTGGTAGATGGAGTGGATATCCGTGAAATGGGACTGCATGATTTACGTGAGCGAATCGGCTATGTTCCGCAAAAAGGAGTACTGTTTTCCGGAACAATTGATTCCAATATCCGTTATGGAAAAGAAGATGCAACAAAAGAAGAGGTCAATCGTGCAGCCGAGATTGCACAGGCACAGGAATTTATCGGGCAAAAAGAAAAAGGAATGGAATCTGAAATTGCACAGGGTGGAACGAATGTATCCGGTGGACAGAAACAAAGACTTTCTATTGCAAGAGCAATTGCAAAAAATCCGGAAATCTATATTTTTGATGACAGTTTTTCAGCACTGGATTATAAGACCGATGTGGTGCTTCGCCGTGCATTAAAGAAAGAGACAAAAGATGCAACGACTTTAATTGTTGCACAGAGAATCAGTACCATTTTACATGCAGATAAGATTTTGGTATTAGACGAAGGAAAAATTGTTGGCGAGGGAACTCATAAAGAACTTTTGAAAACCTGTGAGGTTTATCAGCAGATTGCAATGTCACAGTTGTCAAAGGAGGAATTGGAACATGAGTAATACAGCAGGAAGAGGCAGAGGTCCAATGGGTCGGAGAAGAGGTATGTCCGGCGAAAAGGCAAAGGACTTTAAAGGTGCAATGCTTCGGCTCTTAAAATATATGGAACGTTATAAAATCCGACTGATTTTGATGGTGATTTTTGCAATCGGCGGAACCGTATTTAATATTATTGGACCAAAGATTTTAGGTAAGGCAACAACGGAACTGTATTCCGGTCTGATTTCAAAGATTAACGGCGGAAGCGGAATTGATTTTGATAAAATTATAAAAATTCTCGTTGGTGTAATGTGTCTGTATGTAGTCAGTTCAGTCTTATCCTTTATCCAGGGATTTATCATGACAGGCATTTCCAATGATGTGACTTATAATCTCAGAAAAGATATTTCAAAGAAAATCAATAAAATTCCAATGAAATATTTTGAAAGCAGAACACATGGAGAAATCCTTTCCCGTATTACAAACGATGTGGATACGCTGCAGACCGGAATTAACCAGAGTGTAACCCAGCTTATTACATCAACAACAACCCTGATTGGTGTACTGGTTATGATGTTAAGCATTAATGTGTGGATGACTTTGGCAGCACTTTTGATTCTACCGGTTTCGATGTTTATTATCAGCAAGGTCATGAAACATTCCCAGAAATACTTCCAGGATCAGCAGAAATATCTTGGTGAAGTAAATGGACAGGTTGAAGAAATTTATAGCGGACATACTGTAGTAAAAGCATTTAACAAAGAAGATGACGTCATCAATGAATTTGAAAAGACCAATGAGAAATTGTACAGTTCTGCATGGCGTTCTCAGTTTTTTTCCGGAATTATGATGCCGATTATGCAGTTTGTGGGAAATCTTGGTTATGTTATGGTTGCTCTGCTTGGCGGCTTTATGGTTATTAAAAATAAAATTGAAGTCGGTGATGTGCAGGCATTTTTCCAGTATATCCGAAACTTCACCCAGCCAATTCAGCAGATTGCGCAGGTTACGAATATGCTTCAGTCTTCAGCAGCAGCATCGGAGCGTGTGTTTGAATTTTTGGATGTGGAAGAAGAGGACCAGATGGCAGAAAATCCAGTGTCTGTAGACCAGATAGAGGGAAATGTCAGTTTTGAGCATATTTCCTTTGGCTATGATCCATCAAAGATTATCGTACATGATTTTAATGCCGATGTAAAAGCCGGACAGAAAGTTGCAATTGTAGGACCGACCGGAGCCGGAAAGACAACGATGATTAAACTTTTGATGCGTTTTTATGATGTCAATTCCGGGGAAATCTGTATTGATGGTCATAATGTAAAAGATTTTAACCGTATGGAACTTCGTGAAATGTTTGGTATGGTACTGCAGGATACCTGGCTGTTCCACGGAACAATTATGGAAAATATCCGTTATGGACGCTTAGATGCAACAGATGAAGAAGTCATTGCGGCAGCAAAGCAGCCCATGCCCATCATTTTATTATGTCTCAGCCAGGTGGTTATCAGATGGAATTAAATGAAGAGACCAGTAATATTTCCCAGGGTCAGAAACAGCTTTTGACAATTGCAAGAGCGATCTTAGCGGACAATAAGATTATGATTCTGGACGAAGCAACTTCTTCCGTCGATACCAGAACAGAAGAGCGAATTCAGAAAGCAATGGATAATCTGATGAAAGGACGAACCAGTTTTGTTATTGCTCACAGACTTTCCACGATTCGTGATGCCGACTTAATTCTGGTTATGAAAGACGGAGATATCATTGAACAGGGGACTCATGAATCCCTTCTTGCCAAGAATGGCTTCTATGCAAATCTTTATAACAGCCAGTTTGAAAAGATGGAAACAGTTTAAAGTGTAAAACTTTAAATTACTAAAATATTTTTTGCAAAATGGGTTGACAAACGATAAAAAAGTCAGTATTATTTGGTTAGATTAATTAAGAGAGGTTTTACCATGATGAAGAATTTATTGAATGTATGGACAAAAGATTTTTATTTTGGTTATCTGGGTTATTTTTATAATGCAGGTCTTTTGTGCTATGGTAAAGCATCCGTCAATCAATTCTGATTTCAAAGATACCGATAACAGAATTTTAACCGGTGTTTGCCTTAGCAGGTGAACATCGGTTTTTGGTTTTATGAGATAAAATCTTATAAAAAATTCATTCAATCCAAAGGAGAAAAAGTCATGATTATTGTTTTAAAGAAAGATGCAGAAGAAGCGAAAGTGGAAAAATTAAAAGAGAATTTGGTGAACAGAGGATTAAAACTTCATTTATCACAGGGCGAAGATACCACAATTATTGGTCTGGTTGGAGACACTACAGAGATTGAACCGGAGCAGTTACAGGCATTTGACGTAGTAGAAACCGTAAAGAGAATCAAAGAACCTTACAAAAAAGCAAACCGCAGTATGCATCCACAGGACAGTGTGATTGATATCTGTGGAAAGAAATTCGGTGGAAATCATTTTCAGGTGATTGCAGGTCCGTGTTCCGTTGAGACCAGAGAACAGATGGTTGAAGTGGCAGAAGATGTAAAGGCATCCGGTGCAGGTCTTTTAAGAGGTGGTGCATTCAAACCGAGAACTTCCCCATACTCTTTCCAGGGACTGGGCAGTGAAGGATTAAAACTGCTTTTAGAAGCAAAAAAAGCAACCGGACTTCCAATTGTGACAGAGATTATGAGTGCAGCACATCTGGATTTATTCGATGATGTAGATGTGATTCAGGTTGGTGCAAGAAATATGCAGAACTTTGAACTGTTAAAAGAACTTGGAAAGATAAATAAACCGATTTTGTTAAAGCGTGGCATGTCAAGCACCATAGATGAACTTTTAATGAGTGCAGAGTACATCATGGCAGGTGGAAACGAACAGGTTATTTTATGTGAAAGAGGAATCCGTACCTTTGAGACTTCCATGAGAAACACACTGGACATTTCAGCAGTTCCGATGTTAAAATCAAAGACACATCTTCCGGTGATTGTAGACCCAAGTCATGCAGCAGGAATCCGTTTTATGGTAGAGCCGCTTACCATGGCAGCAATCGCAGCAGGTGCAGATGGTGTTATGATTGAAGTTCACAATAATCCGGAAAAAGCATTATGTGATGGTATGCAGTCACTGACACCACAGGCATTTGATGATGTGATGAAAAAAGTGAAGAAAACCACAGAGTTTTTTGGAAAGGTAATGTAATAACATGAAGTCATTAGTACTGGCGGAGAAACCATCGGTTGCAAGAGATATTGCAAGAGTATTAGGCTGCAGTAAAAAACTAAATGGGGCAATCGAAGGAAACCGCTATGTTGTCACCTGGGCGTTAGGACATCTTGTGACACTTGCAGACCCAGAGGAATACGACAAGAAATATAAAGAATGGAAGCTGGAAGACCTTCCGATGATGCCGAAAAAGATGGAACTTGTAGTAATTAAACAGACGGCAAAGCAGTATCATGCAGTAAAAACACAGCTTTATCGAAAAGATGTGAATGAAATTATTATTGCAACGGACGCAGGCAGAGAGGGAGAATTAGTAGCACGCTGGATATTGGAAAAATCCGGATGTAGAAAACCAATCAAACGGCTTTGGATTTCCTCTGTTACAGACAAGGCAATCAAGGCAGGATTTTCTTCTTTGAAAGACGGCAGGGAGTATGATACATTATATTCAGCAGCCTGGGCAAGAGCAGAGGCAGACTGGTTGGTTGGAATCAATGCAACCAGAGCACTGACCTGTAAGTACAATGCCCAATTGTCCTGTGGAAGAGTTCAGACACCGACACTTGCAATGATTGAAAAAAGAGAAGAAGAAATCCGTTCCTTTAAGCCGGAGACGTATTATGGAATCAATCTCATGGCAGAGGGAATCCGGTTTACCTGGCAGGATAAAAAAAGTGGTTCTGCCCGCTCATTTTCAAAAGAGAGAATCGAAACACTCAAACAAAAAATGCAAGGCGCTCCCCTTTTCATAAAAGAAGTAGAGAAGAAAGCAAAAAAAACTTATGCACCGGCACTTTATGATTTGACTGAACTGCAAAGAGATGCGAATAAAAAATTTGGATTTTCTGCAAAAGAGACGTTAAATATCATGCAGAGGCTCTATGAAAATCATAAGATACTGACCTATCCAAGAACAGATTCCAGATATTTAAGTTCCGATGTCATTGGAACATTAAAGGAACGCTTAAAAGCATGTGCAGTCGGTCCATATAAAAAGATGGCAGGAAGTCTTTCAATGAAGCCGGTCAAGGCAAATAAATCTTTTGTGGATGATAAAAAAGTAAGCGACCATCATGCAATTATTCCAACCGAACAGTTTGTACAGTTAGAACATCTGACAAATGAAGAACGAAAAATTTATGATCTGGTTGTCAGAAGATTTCTGGCAGTTTTGTATCCGCCGTTTGAATACGAACAGACAACAGTAAAAGCAGGCTGTGAGGAAGAAGAATTTCTTGCGAAAGGAAAGATTGTCTTAAAAGAAGGCTGGAAGGAGGCTTATGAGGGAAGCTGGTCAGATGAAGAGGATGAGGAACAAAAAGGAGAGTCTGCTTTAAGAGAACAGAAACTTCCGAATCTGGAAAAAGGCATGCAGTTTTCGAATAATATTCGAATTGAAATTATAACAGGGACGACACGTCCACCGGCACATTTTAATGAAGCGACACTGCTTTCAGCGATGGAAAATCCGGTGCGCTACATGGAAAGCCGGGATGCAAAGACAGTTAAGACTTTAGGAGAAACCGGAGGACTTGGAACGGTAGCAACCAGAGCAGATATTATTGATAAACTGTTTCATTCCTTTTTGATGGAAAAGCGTGGAAAAGAAATTTTTATTACCTCAAAGGGACGACAGCTTTTAAAATTGGTTCCGGAAGATTTGAAAAAACCGGAACTGACGGCTGACTGGGAGAATAAACTTTCTAAGATTGCAGAGGGAAAATTAAAGGATAAAATCTTTCTTTCAGAAATCCGCATTTATGCACAGGAATTGACCAAAGAGATTAAAACGGGAGATGGAACCTTCCGCCATGATAATCTTACAAACACAAAATGTCCGGTATGTGGAAAGCGTATGCTTGCAGTCAATGGAAAAAACAGTAAACTTTTGGTATGTCAGGACAGAGAATGTGGACATAGAGAAACAATTTCCCGTACGTCGAATGCAAGATGTCCAAAATGTCATAAAAAGATGGAATTATATGTAAAAGGCAAAGAAGATACCTTTATCTGCAGTTGTGGTTATAAAGAAAAACTGTCTTCTTTTACAGCAAGGCGGCAGAAAGAAGGCGCGGGAGTCAGTAAAAAAGATGTCCAGCGTTATCTGAACAAACAGAAAAAAGAGGCAGAAGAACCAATTAATTCTGCATTTGCCGATGCTTTTGCAAAATTAAAATTGTAAATATAAAAAAAAGTTTAGAAACTGTTCATAAAAATATTTCTTGTGAATCCCCCTTTTCTTATGGTAAAATGTCACTATGCTAAAGTGAAAAAATAAGAAAAGGGGGATTCTGCTATGGGATTCAATATGAAAGTAACACCGGAAATCGAGGCTCTTACAAAAGTTTGCGAAGAAAACAGTAAAATGGATGTATCTCTTTATGGAAAATATGATGTAAAGAGAGGTCTGCGTGATATCAATGGGAAAGGTGTTCTTGCAGGTCTGACACAGGTTTCAAACATCGTTTCGAGTAAAACTATAGATGGAAAAAGTGTTCCTTGTGATGGGGAGTTATACTACAGAGGAATTAATATAAAAGACCTTACCAATGGTTTTTTAAAAGAAAATCGTTTTGGATTTGAAGAGACAACCTATTTATTGTTATTTGGTGTACTTCCAACAGAAGAGCAGTTAAAAGATTTCTGCAAAATACTTGGAAATCAGAGAAGTCTGCCGAGAAATTTCGTACGAGATGTCATCATGAAAGCTCCAAGTAAAGATATGATGAATACCTTGTCAAGAAGTGTGCTGACGTTATATTCCTATGATTCGAATCCGGAAGATATTTCTCTTCCGAACGTGCTGCGTCAGTGTATCAATCTTATCAGTATTTTCCCAATGTTATCCGTTTATGGCTATCAGGCACATAGACATTATAATCAAAATAAAAGTTTATATATTCATAATCCGAAGAAAGAATTATCAACTGCTGAAAATATTTTGCGTATGTTACGGTCGGATAAAAAATATACTCCGCTTGAGGCAAAGATTCTGGATTTGGCACTGGTACTTCACATGGAGCATGGAGGTGGTAACAACTCTACGTTTACAACTCATGTTGTTTCTTCCTCTGGTACAGATACCTATTCAGCCATTGCAGCAGCACTTGGTTCTTTAAAAGGACCGAAACATGGCGGTGCAAACATTAAAGTAGTCAGCATGTTTGACGATATGAAGAAGCATGTTCACGATTGGAAAGATGAAGAGGAAGTTTCTGCTTATCTTCGAAAACTGCTTCATAAAGAAGCATTTGATAAGCGTGGTCTGATTTATGGAATGGGACATGCGGTTTATTCGATTTCTGATCCGCGTGCACGGATTTTCAAGCAGTTTGTGAAACAGTTAGCCGATGAAAAAGGAAGACAGAAAGATTATCGTCTGTATGAAATGGTAGAGCGTCTTGCACCGGTGATTATTGCTGAAGAACGTCATATTTATAAAGGTGTCAGTGCAAATGTCGATTTTTACAGTGGATTTGTTTACAGCATGTTGGAACTTCCCCTTGAACTGTATACACCAATGTTTGCGATTGCGCGTATTGTCGGCTGGAGTGCGCACCGAATGGAAGAACTGATTAACACGGATAAGATTATTCGTCCGGCATATAAAAATGTATTAGAAGAACAGGCTTATATTGCTTTGGAAGAAAGATAATTGACAAAAAACGAGATTTCCGTTAACATCGGGTATGAATACACAACAGAAATGAGGAAAATAAAATGTTTCGTACCTTTTTTCCGGATGAATATCTGGACTCTACTTATGAGATTGATTTTGAAAAATTGTATCAGGACGGTTACCGTGGATTGATTTTTGATATTGATAATACGTTAGTTCGTCATGGGGAACCGGCAGATGAACGTGCAGTTGCATTATTTAAGCGCTTAAGAAAATCGGATTTGACTGTTGTCTGCTTTCCAATAATCAGTATGAGAGGGTTTCTTCTTTTAATAAAGAGGTGCAGGTGCATTTTATTGAAGATGCACATAAGCCATCGACCAAGAATTATATCAAGGCAATGGAGCTGATGAAAACAGACCGTTCCAATACGATTTTTGTTGGAGACCAGTTGTTCACAGATGTATATGGAGCAAAAAAGAACCGGAATTCGCAACATTTTGGTAAAACCAATTCATCCAAAAGAAGAGATTCAGATTGTGTTTAAACGCAAATTAGAGAAAATTGTGCTTTATTTCTACGAGAAAGAGAAAAGAAAGCAAAAAAATGGTTGAAAAATTAAGTCGGGTATTATACAATGAAGTACAGTGGAAAAAACGATTTTATTTTCCAATGGAAGAAGGCCACGAAAATCAAGTGGTAAACAAATAAAATCTAGGAAAGGAAAAGCTATTTAGATGAAAACCTATATCTAATCAACTAAAAATGAAGTTATAGGTGTGTACCGATGGCTAGTCGGGAATTTACGACTGTGGAGTGTACAAGAATTTACGAGTAGATAGATATTTTTTATATCATCAAAAGTATACACGATGAAGCAGTAACTACAAATCGTGAGATTGTAGCGAATCATCTAGCATATACGCATTTGTATATGTTTTTAGTAGCAGGAGTATTCATTATGATATCAGCAGGCGATTTTAAAAACGGTCTTACTCTGGAAATTGACGGAAACGTAGTACAGATTATGGAATTCCAGCATGTAAAACCAGGTAAAGGTGCAGCTTTCGTAAGAACAAAATTAAAAAACGTAATCAACGGTGGTGTGGTAGAAAAAACTTTCAGACCAACTGAAAAATTCCCACAGGCTCGTATTGACCGTGTAGACATGCAGTATTTATACAATGATGGTGATTTATACTACTTCATGAACAATGAAACTTATGACCAGATTGCAATCGACAACGAAACAGTTGGAGATTCTCTGAAATTTGTAAAAGAAAACGAAGTTGTAAAAGTATGTTCCTACAATGGAAGCGTATTTGCAATCGAAGCTCCGTTATTCGTAGAATTAGAGATTACAGAAACAGAACCGGGATTCAAAGGTGATACAGCACAGGCGCTACAAAACCTGCAATCGTAGAAACAGGCGCTACTGTTTATGTACCTCTGTTCGTAGATCAGGGAGACAGAATCAAAATCGATACAAGAACTGGAGAGTATTTATCCAGAGTATAATGATTGAAAGCACTCAGCCGGAAGATTACTTCCGGCTGTTTTTTTCTTTAAAGAGAGAGTTCCTGTTTTTTTAAGTCATAGTAATAGACATGATTGGAAAGCACTTCTTCTTTTGCAACCTGTGTGGAATTGACTTCGACAACCATTTCCTCTAACTCCGGTTTGGAATAAACTCCAAAGTCAGGAACGAGAATACATTCATGTACGCTGCTTGGCAGAACAAAGAAATTACAGCCAAGAAGTGCTGAAATATGAGAAAGTACGTGAGGATAGAGAAGAGCAGCTGCGCCAAAATACGTTTCCTGATTGGTTAAAATATACATGGAGTTTGGGGAAAATTCGGAGGGAAGAAGTGATTCATCATTAGAGAGCTCGCGAATCAGAGCATCCATTTCTTTAAAACAAAAAGGAAGCTTGCGGCAGGTATTGAGTCTGGCGTCACGAATTAAATCATCTGTGGAAACATTCCATGCGGTAAGGTTGGAATTGTGGATTAGAAAGCTTCCGTTTTGAAGATTTGGGGCGGTAACTTTACAGTAAAAGACAATTGCCAAATCGAGATAAGGGATATGGGGAATTTTGTTTAAGAGAGAACGGTTCATTTCGTAATTGATGAGTTTATAGCAGACATGCGTGCGCATTTTTGATAATCATGAACTTCATCAGTCAGTGCAAACGAAGCCTCCGGCTGATGCTGTTGGTTGAGTTCAAGAATCCGCCTGGCAATGCGCTCAATGGAAATGCCTTGACAAAACCAGGGATAAAAATCGTCTAAATAAAAAGTAGGAGCAATTTGACCTCCTTTTTTCATAATGATAACAGCATCTGCACAGCTTCCGTTATTTTTGTCAATACAGTGTAAAGAAACCGACTGCTCGGGATCTGCCAAATCCTGAATTGCAAGTAACAGTTCTTCTTTAAAGAGATTGTAGTCCATAGTATGACCTCCTGAGATTAAAATATAAAATTATAATGTGAAATAAAATATAGGAATTTTTTCGGAGAAGTTCCGAAAAGAAATTAGAAATGTATTTCAATAATATACCATGAGTGATAGGAAACTGCAAGCGGTCATTTATTAAAAAAGTCTAAAATCGAAAATCAGGAGGGTTTACAACCAATCCGTTTTATGATAAGATATTTTACGTCAGTAAGCACTCGTAGCTCAGGGGATAGAGCAGTGGTTTCCGGTACCACGTGTCGGGGGTTCGAATCCTCCGGGTGTGTTTTTTCTTTTTTTAGAGAAAAAGCAGAGAATAAGGGTAAGAGATAAAGGAGGATGCTATGTTAGACAACTTCAGAGAATGGCTGTCAGATAATCTGAGATATATTCTTCTGGGTTTGGCTATTTTAGTTGTTCTGCTCGTCTTATTTTTTGGAGTCCGTGCAGTGACAGGACTTGTTACTTCAAAGGAGAAAGGAAACACAACGGAAAAGACACAGGTTGTAGATTCTAAGAATGATAACACAGAAGCAAAAGATGAGAGCAAGAACAATGACAAAAAAGAAGAAACCTCTTCTTTAGAAAAAAATGCGTACCCTGAAGTAAATTCATTAATCAATTCGTTTTATGAGGCATGGGGTCGAAAAGACATAGAGCAGATGAAACAGCTCACAGATAATTTAGATGCAGCCGATGAAGCGAAGGTTACAAATTCGACTTATATTGAAAGTTATAATGATATTACTGTTTATACGAAGCCGGGTTTAACGGATGATAGTTATGTTGTGTATGCTTCTTATAAATTAAAATTTACAGATATTAAGGCAGAAGCACCAGGGCTTTCCCAGCTATATGTCATGAAAAATGAAGACGGTTCTTATATTATCCATAATGACAGCAGTGATGAAAAAATTAATGCCTATCTTCAGAAAGTAACACAAGATGAAGATGTACAGAAACTGGTTTCACAGGTGGAGGATGATTTGAATTCGGCAATTGAATCGGATGAAGATTTAAAAGCATTTGAAGAACAGCTTGGTCAGGACAGTAATTCTTCAGCAAGAGCAGAAGAAGGTGCAACACTTACGGTACAGGAAGACTGCAATTCCGTGCGGAAGCGGATACCGAAGCAGAAATTCTTGATGTGATTCCGGGAGGAACAGAGGTAACAAAGGTTGCAGATGGTCCGGAAGGATGGATAGAAGTAGAATATAATAATGAGAAAGGTTTTGTTTCGCAGGATCTTTTAAGATAACAAAAACCCAGCTTATAAAAGCTGGGATTTTTTGTTATTATTCAGGACTTATAATTATCGGAGTGCACCATAGGCACCGCCATTTTCCAGATTGATTCCTTTTGCGGCAGCCAGTTCACTGACTGTTACCATCTGGAATCCTTTTGCTTTTAAGGCAGGGACAATCATATCAACGGCGTCTGCTGTCGGACCATGAATATCATGCATTAAGATAACATCCCCATCCTGTGCAGTCATTGCCGCTTCGTAGGTACTCTGGGCATTTTTGGTCTTCCAGTCGAGTGTATCAATAGACCATAAAATCATAGGAAATCCGATTACGGATTTTACTGTAGAATTATAAGAACCATAAGGAGGACGGACTAAAGAAGCACCGTGTCCGACAAGCGCATTTAATTTGTCGTTTGTAGAACTTACCTCGTTTTGAATCGCTGTCGTATCAAGGGTTGCCAAATCCTTATGGTCAAAGGTATGGTTTGCAAGTTCACAGCCTAGACTTTCCATTTTTTTAACAGCGTCCGGATAGTTTGGGATATTTGTTCCAAGCATGAAGAAGGTCGCTTTTGCACCGTTTGCTGCCAGTGTATTTAAAATACGTTCGGTATACTGACCAGGACCATCATCAAAGGTGAGTGCAACCATTGGACCGGAGCCCGTTGTCTTAACAGCAGTGGATTTGCCATCCCATACTCCATTTTCGTCAAAGGTATATTTTTTGTTGTCAATAATCAGTTCACCGGTAGCCATTGTGCCATCCTCTTTCAGATAATACCATTTGGAGTCAAGTTGTAACCATCCGGTTTTTGGAAGTCCGTTTTCATCCAGATAGTACCAGCTGTTATCGTACTTATACCAGTCGGAAGTTACCAGTGTACCATCAGAATTTAAGAAGTAAGTCTGGTTATTAACGGTTATCTTTCCGGTCATAATAGTTCCATCTTCTCCAAGATAGTAGGTTTTTCCGTCTTTTTCTTCCCAGGAATTGGTTATCATGTAGCCATCTCCGTCAAGGCAGTAGGTTTTTCCGTTATCTGTAATCCAACCAATCATCATCACTCCGTCCTCACGGAAATAATACCATTTGTCGTTGATACTGCGCCATCCGGTTGAAATCGCACCGGAAGTATTTAAATAGTACCAGTTTCCGTCTTGCTGAATCCAGCAGTTAGAAGCCATGGAACCATCATCATTCATATAATAGCTGGTGCCGTCTGCTTCTACCCATCCGGTAGCCATAATGCCCTGGTCATTTAAACAGTACCATTTGCCATTGTCACTTAGCCAGCCGGTTTTAGGTGTTCCGTCGCTGTTTAAATAATACCATTTGCCGTCGTCTTTAACCCATCCGGAAGCAGGTGTTCCGTTTGCTGTCAGATAGTAAGTAGAGCCTTTATCCGTAATCCATCCGGATTTTACATATCCGTTTTCGTCAAAGCAGTAACGGACTCCGTCAATCTCACGCCAGGTATTTTTAATTAATACCCCATCATGATAGACATACTTACGACCATTCTCATCGTATACCCAGTGGTCCTCCAGCAGAGCTTCTTTCTTATCCTGATAAGTATCGAGGGCTGTTTTTACAGCTGCGAAAATATATTTCGGTGCAAAAATCAAAATCACTCCGACAATACAGGTAAGCAGGATGATACCCACAGTTTTCTTTGAGTTTTTCATAATGTGTTTTTACCCCTTTGTAATTCAGGCATTCTTCTTTTAGCAACGCAGGCACAGCTCTACAATTGCCCGCAGATTTTGTTTTGAAAAAGTGTTTTTCAAATAAAAAAGAAGAATACGTTTCTATGTACCTGTCTATTATACGCTTGCACTCTTGGATTTGGCAAGTAAGATTTCAAGAGGAGTTCTTTTTGGGCTTTTCTTTGCTTTGCGGGAGAAGATATGGTATACTTTTTCTATTGCGATAAGGATGGATACGCAAGAATAGAAAAAGGAGTAAAGATGCGTTTAAACAAATATTTAAGTGATGCAGGAGTCTGTTCCAGACGAGAGGCAGACCGTCTGGTGGAGGCAGGAAGAATCACAATAAACGGCGAAACTGCCCGGATGGGAATGCGAGGTGTCAGATGAAACGGAAATCTGCATTGATGGAAAGAAAATCATCCGTGAAGAAAAGAAAGTATTATTAGCATTTCATAA
>ENA-OQCN01000216-OQCN01000216.1-human-gut-metagenome-genome-assembly--contig:-NODE-216-length-30105-cov-2.469778_pt1 | contig 30105 bp, 42 predicted proteins | sample MGYA00242497_ERZ504576 | MGnify/ENA primary metagenome ERZ504576 (study PRJEB26092, sample SAMD00036296) | human gut metagenome | host: Homo sapiens | study: EMG produced TPA metagenomics assembly of...
GCTTTGCCCACACCCACGACCTTTGAAAAGGTCTAACAAACTTTTATAATTGCTTTTCCAATTTATTCCGCTAAACCGTAATTTACCCAACTTTTGCTAAAGAACCTTTTAATCAAAAAAGCTGTATTGTTTTTTCGGCAATACAGCTTTAATTATTTACAATACTTTAAGAAGCTGTGCTTCGTTTTTGACGCTTCTTTGCATCTTGTTTTAAGTTGATTGAAACAGCCGCCTTGTCTTCGTTTCTGAGAAGTTCGGGTTCGCTGCCCTCGGTTACAACCTTTTCTGTGATTGTTACCCTTTCAATAGTCGGATCGGAAGGAATTTCAAACATAAGGTTTGTGAGTATTCCCTCCATAATTCCTCTTAGTCCTCTTGCACCTGTTCTCTGTTCCTGCGCTTTTTTGGCAACTGCCTTTAAAGCCTCATCTTCAAATACAAGTTCAACATTGTCAAGCTCAAAGAGTTTTTTATACTGCTGAACGATTGAGTTTTTAGGAACGGTAAGAATCTGCACAAGAGCATCGGTATCAAGACCGCTTAGAGCCGTAATAACAGGAAGTCTGCCGATAAGCTCCGGAATTATGCCGTACTTAACAAGATCGTGTGCAGTAACATCTTTCATCCAATAGGTTTCGTCAAGCTCTTTTTTATCCTGAATAAATGACTCGAAGCCGATTACAGAAGAGCCTTTGCGCTTTGTAACAATCTTTTCAAGACCGTCAAAAGCACCGCCGCAGATAAACAGAATATTCTTTGTGTTTATCTGTAAAAATTCCTGCTGCGGATGTTTTCTGCCACCCTGAGGAGGCACATTAGAAACAGTGCCCTCAATAATCTTGAGTAATGCCTGCTGAACGCCTCACCGCTTACATCACGGGTGATAGACGGATTTTCCGATTTACGGGCAATTTTGTCTATTTCATCAATGTAAATAATGCCTCGCTCTGCTTTTTCAATGTCGAAATCAGCAGCCTGAATAAGCTTTAATAAGATGTTCTCTACATCTTCGCCGACATAGCCAGCCTCCGTAAGTGTGGTGGCATCTGCAATGGCAAACGGAACATCAAGTGCTTTTGCAAGAGTTTGAGCAAGCAAAGTTTTACCTACGCCTGTCGGACCGAGCAAAAGAACATTACTTTTTGAAAATCAACATCGGTTTCGTTTGAAAACACTCTCTTGTAGTGGTTATAAACAGCAACGCTGAGCGTAACTTTTGCGGCATCCTGACCGATTACATATTCATCAAGAATTTCCTTGATTTCCTTAGGCTTAAGGAGCTTTGGAATAGAAACGGTATCATCTTTTTTAGCAAGCTCTGCGTCAACCGCTGTGTTCTCGAGTTCTTCTGTCTGCTCAAGAATATTCATACATAAATCAACGCACTGGTCGCAAATATACACGCCGTTGCCTGCAATCAGACGACCAACCAATTCCTGTGGCTTTCCGCAAAAAGAGCAGTATATTTCTTTTTCGTTGTTTTTGTTTGCCATTAAGATTTCCTCACCTTATCTTTTTTCAATAACCTTATCGATAAGACCGTATTCAAGAGCCTGCTGAGCAGTCATAAAGTTATCTCTGTTAGTATCTCTTGCGATTACATCAATCGGCTGTCCTGTATTATCAGCAAGAATCTGATTAAGACGCTGTTTCATATCAAGAATGTGTCTTGTATGAATTTCCATATCTGTAGCCTGACCTTGTGCACCGCCTGACGGTTGGTGAATCATAATGTCACTGTTTGGAAGAGCAAGACGCTTGCCCTTTGCGCCGGCTGCAAGGAGGAATGCACCCATACTTGCTGCCATACCCATACAAATAGTGGAAACATCACATTTGATGTAATTCATTGTATCAAATATTGCAAATCCATCTGTAACACTGCCACCGGGGCTGTTGATATAAAGGCAAATATCCTTTGTAGGATCCTGGCTCTCAAGGTAGAGTAGCTGTGCTACTACTACACTTGCACTTGCACTGTTCACTTCTTCTGTGAGCATAACGATTCTGTCATTAAGAAGTCTTGAATAGATGTCGTATGAGCGTTCGCCACGGCTTGTCTGTTCAAGTACATATGGTACTAATGCCATTTGATCAAAACCTTTCATTATAGTAAATAGTAATTAACAAAAACAGGTTAATTATTCAAATTATTTAATAACTACACTTTCCTTTACCATATTAAGAGCCTTTTCAGCCTTAACATCAAGTGTAAGTGTTTCGGCAGGAACTGCACCCTTAACGGTTTCAACATCAACCTTGTAAGCTTCTGCCATCTTGTTGTAAGCCTCGTCAAGGTCAGCGTCTGTTACTTCAATATTCTCTTTCTTAGCGATTGTTTCAAGAGCAAGTCTTAACTGAACTCTCTTTTTAGCCTCGTCGGCATACATCTTCTTTAAGCCGTCAAGGTCAATACCCATATACTGGAGGTATGTGTTCATATCAATACCCTGTGAACGGATTCTCATCTCGAAATCTCTAACCATTTCGTTTACCTGGTTGTCATACATAGCCTGTGGGATTTCGCCCTCAAGAAGTTCGATAAGTTTTTCGGCAATCTGATTGTCCTTATCCTTTTCAGCTTCATCCTCAAGACGGGCAGCGATTGTTTCTTTAAGCTCATCTCTGTATTCTGCTACAGTTTCTTTCTCTGAAACATCCTTTACAAACTCATCGTCAACTTCAGGGAGTTCCTTAGCCTTAATCTCGTGAAGCTTAATCTTGAACTCTGCGTCCTTACCTGCGAGCTCTTCAGCCTGATACTCTTCAGGGAACTTAACATTGATAGAGAACTCTTCATCAGTGCTGTGACCGATAATCTGCTCCTCAAAGCCCGGGATAAAGTTGCCTGAACCGATTGTAAGGTTGTAGTTTTCAGCCTTACCGCCGTCAAATGCAACGCCGTCAACAAAGCCTTCAAAGTCGATAACTGCGATGTCGCCGTTAGCAACAGGTCTGTCCTCAACTGTTACCATTCTTGAGTTACGGTCACGAACCTTCTCGATTTCTTCGTCAATAAGCTCGTCTGTAACTTCTGTTGACTTCTTTGTTACTTCAAAGCCAAGGTAGTTGTTGATTTCCATATCAGGCTCAACAACGATGTTTGCCTTGAAAGTAAAGCCGTTCTCAACCTCTGTAACTTCGATAGATTCAACAGCAACAATCTTTACGCCTGCCTCTTCTGCTGCGTTGTAAAGAGCCTCAGGATAGCAATCCTGCATAGCGTCATCATAGAATACTTCTTTGCCGTACATTTTCTCAATAATGTGGCGTGGAGCTTTGCCCTTTCTAAAACCGGGAATGTTAATTTTCTTAACTTCCTTCTTGTAACTGTGTTAAGTGCTTTTTCAAAAGTTTCTTCCGTCAACTGTAACAACTAACTCGTATGAATTAGCCTGCTCAAGTTTTTTACTTTCTTTTAATGCCATTTTTTGAAATCCTCCAAATTTGATTTTTTATACAAATATAATCAGTATCAGTTCATTATAACACAAAAATTCAGTTTTGCCAATACTCAAAAGCAAATTTATGCTTATTATCGTACCAAAATCGGCATAAAATGCGAGTCGGTCGCAAGAGATCAGCTTAAAATTTATACCTTTATAATCACCCTCAACGGCATACCGCATATTTGATTTGCCGTGAATGTGTCCGTAATAGCATCTTTTTATATTGTGTTTTAATAATACATTCATAATTTCGCTGCATTCGGTGTTGCAGTAGACAGGCGGATAGTGCAGAAAAACCACAGGCTCAAGCCCTGTTTTTTCCGCCTCTGAAATTGACATTTTAAGTCTGCCTACTTCACGGTTAAGTACCTTTACATCAGCGTCAGACTCATTTTCGAGAAACCATCCTCTTGTACCGCAAATTGCTTTATTGTCGCAAACATAAGTGTTGTTAAAAAGGATATTTATCGAATTAAGTTTGTTATTGTCGAGGAACTTTTCAATTTTACTTTTGGTTCCCCACCAATAATCGTGATTGCCCTTGAGAAAAATTTTCTTGCCGGGCAAATCATCAATATATTTAAAATCGGTATATGTTTGTTCAAGCTTCATTGCCCAGGAAATATCACCCGCAATCATAACCGTATCATCTTCGGTAACAAGTGTATTCCAATTTTTTGTAAGCCTTTCGACATAGTTGTCCCAGCCCGCAAAAATATCCATCGGCTTATCTTCGCCGAGTGACAAATGAAGATCAGCTATCGCAAATAAACTCATTATTTGATGTTAAGTGCATCAAGAACATACTGAGGCATTGAATTTACCTCTGTAACATCTGAAAAACGAGCCTTTTTGTCCTTAAGTGCTGCAAGAGGTGCAGGTACAGGAGCATTTGAAACCTCGAATAGCTTTTCAACCATATCAAATTCATTTTCAGGAAGGTCTGTGCCGTCTGAAACAGCCTCAAGAACAGCCTTAGAGAACTTGTATGGGCTTGCTGTCGATGCGATAACAGACGGAGTTGTGTCGCCTGTCTGCTCAACATACTGCTCATATACATTAACGGCAACCGCTGTGTGAGTATCGCAGAGGTAGTTATCTGTGTCGAACAAAGCCTTGATTGTAGCTTTTGTCTGCTCATCGTCGCAGAAACCGCCGAAGAATTTAGATGTGATTTCAGCCTTGATTTCGTCGGAAACCTCGTACTTGCCTACAGTCTTGAGAGCAGTCATAAGCTCTTTTGTAGTATCGGCATTGTTGCCCGAAAGCTTGTAAAGAAGTCTTTCAAGGTTGCTTGATACGAGAATGTCCATTGAAGGTGAAATTGTTGTATAGAAATGTCTGTTTTTGTCATAAACACCTGTCTTAATGAAGTCAGAAAGAACATTGTTTGAGTTTGACGCACAGATGAACTTGTTGATTGGAAGTCCCATAATGCTTGCGTAGTATGATGCAAGAATATTGCCGAAGTTACCTGTCGGAACTACAACATTAATCTTGTCGCCCATAGCTATTTTGCCTGCATTTACGAGGTCGCAGTAAGCAGAAATATAGTAAACAATCTGTGGAAGAAGTCTGCCCCAGTTAATTGAGTTTGCAGAGCTGAAAAGCATATTGTTAGCCTCGAGCTTTGCGGAAATTTCAGGAGTAGTAAAGATTTTCTTAACGCCTGTCTGTGCATCATCAAAGTTGCCCTTGATAGCGCAAACGGTAACATTGTTGCCTTCCTGAGTGTTCATCTGGTGCTTCTGCATTGGACTTACACCGTCAACAGGATAGAAAACGATAATTTTTGTATGGTCAACATCTTTAAAGCCTTCAAGAGCAGCCTTACCTGTGTCGCCTGATGTGGCAACAAGAATTACTGCGTCTTTGCCGTCGTATGTCTTTTTAAGTGATTTTGTAAGAAAATGAGGAAGAATCTGGAGTGCCATATCCTTAAAAGCACAAGTCGGACCGTGCCAAAGTTCAAGAATATTAAGCTCCTTGCCGTTGAGCTTTGCGTAAGCCAAAGGAGCAGGATTGTCACTGCCGAACTTCTCTTTTGTGTAGGCATTTTCAACACAATCGTTGATTTCTTCTTCTGTAAAATCAGAAAGAAAATCAGCGAAAACTTTTTTTGCTCTGCCCTTGTAATCAAGCTTTAAAAGCTCATTAAATGTTTCTGCGGAATATTTAGGAAATTCCTGTGGCACAAAAAGTCCGCCATCCTTAGAAATACCCTGGCAATTGCCTGAGCGGCCGATACAACTTCGGCTGCATTTTGAGTACTGTTATACAACATATAAATCTTCCTTTCAGAGTTGCTTTATACAAAGTACATTTTACTACATAATTTATCAAATGTCAAAGTTTTCAAAGAAATTAACTGCATTTTCATAAAAAATTTTATCAATTATGGCTTCTTGATAGTTTTTTTGCAGAAAAAAGATTATAAATTTCATATAGATTTCTGTTATTTCTGATGCCATACGGCAAGATTCCGCCGTCAAAATCACTTCCGAGGCATACATAATCTTCTCCGCCGAGCGACAAAAAATGCTCTGCGTGCTTTAGAATATCATCAATGCAGCTTTTTCGGGTTCGTTATTGAGAAACGCATTATGAAAATTAAGTCCTATAATTCCGCCGTTTTTAAATATGATTTTTGCCTGTTCGTCTGTAAGATTTCTTTTGTGCGCAGTAACCGCTCTTGCGTTTGAATGGGTTGCTATAAACGGTTTTTCTGCTATTTCGCACACATCATAAAAAAGTTTATCGCTTGCGTGTGATACATCAATGACAATCCCTTGATTTTCAAGTTCACATACCGCTTTTTTGCCAAACTCCGTTATGCCTGTCGGGTGCTCTGCCATTGCGCCGTCGCCGATACAGTTTGTATCGTTCCAAGTAAGGGTTGCTGTTTTTATGTTGCTGTCGGCAAGGTATTTTATATATGAAATATCATTGTCGATTATTTTGCAGTTTTCAAGTGTAAACATTGCAAGTTTGTTTTTTGTTAAATTATTAATTTCTTTAAAAGAATCAACAAGATTTATATTGTTGATTTTACATTCTTTCGGAAGTGTAATTTTGGCTTTTTCAAACAGTGCTCTGCTGTTTTATGCTTAAATCATCGGGAATCCATACCGCAAAGCACTGCAAATATTTTTCAAAATCCACATCTGTCTGAACTTCATAGTCAAAACAGGAAAAGCCGTGGCTCATAGTCACGGCTTTGTAAAGTGTATCACAATGTAAATCAAATACTTTCATAAGAAACTCCTTCAAAAGCATTTTCAATATAGTTGATGTCAATTACTTTGCCGCTTTCAGGCTCGGTAAATACTTCGCTGACATCAAAGCGGAAATAAGCGTCAAGCTGTTTTTCGGCAATATACATTGCGGCGGTTTTTCTTATTCTTGAGATTTTCCTGCGGTCAACAGCCTCATACGGACGGGCAATAAAATTAGCCGCCCTTGTTTTTACTTCCGTAAATATAATATATTCGCCTTTTTGAGCAATTATATCAATCTCACCGCATTTTTGTCTGTAATTGCGTTCAAGAATTTTATAACCGTTTTTCTTTAGGTAACGCTCGGTAAATTTTTCGCCGATGTCGCCCTTTTGTTTTGTCGTAAATAACTTCATAATTATTTATACAGCTTTTTAAGAAAACTTTTGCGGTGGTACGGGCACGGGCCGTATTTAAGAATAGCCTCTCTGTGTACCTTGGTTCCGTATCCTTTGTGTTTATCAAAACCGTACATGGGATATTCTTCGGCATACTTATATAAAAGTCTGTCCCTTGACACTTTTGCAAGGATAGATGCACAAGCAATCGACATAGATTTTGCGTCACCTTTTACAATGCACTCGGCGTCAATGTCAATCGGCGGAATTTTATTGCCGTCTATCATTGCATAATCAGCCTTAACATTGAGTCCGTCAATAGCTCTGCGCATCGCAAGCATTGTTGCATTCAGTATATTGATTTCTTCTATTTCGTCAACCGTAGCGTAAGCTATTGAGTATGACAGTGCCTGTTCTCTTATAACATCAAACAAGGACTCACGCTTTTTCTCGCTTAATTTTTTTGAGTCGTTTACACCGTCAATAATCACGCCCTCGGGCAATATAACGGCGGCGGCGCAGACGGGACCAGCGAGAGGGCCTCTGCCTGCCTCATCAACTCCGCAAACCGATTTATAACCTTTTGCAAGCGCCTCTTTTTCAAATTCAAGCCAATCCATTGTTTCACCTTTTATCTTTCGGGCATTTCAAGAGTGATTCTGCCGAGTTTTCCGCTTCTGAATTCATCAAGTAGCATAATTGCGGCTCTCTCTGTATCTATTTCTCCTCCTGAAATGAGCATACCTCTTTTTTTGCCGATTACATTAAGCAATTCGTATGAATCGATTGCGTCAAGGTCAATATCTTCAAGTTTAAATCTTGCAATAAAATCAGCGGGTTTCAAGCTGCGCAAAAAGTCAAGAAGTCGTACGGCGAGAAGCTCCGTATCGAGAATTTGGTCTTTTACAGCACCTGTAAAAGCAAGTCTTTCGCCGACAATCTTATCGTCAAATTTAGGCCAAAGTACACCCGGAGTATCGAGCATTTCTATATTTTTAGCGATTGAATACCACTGATTGCCTCTTGTAACACCCGGTCTGTCCTCTACTTTTGCTCTGTTTTGCTTTGCTACTCTGTTTATGAATGAAGATTTACCGACATTCGGGATACCTACAATCATAATTCTAAGCATCGGGTTTACCATACCCTTTGCCTTAAGTCTTTCTCTGCGCTCGGAAAGCACATTGTTTACAGCAGGAGCAAATTTATTAAGTCCCTTACCGCTTTTGCAGTCAACCGCAATCGCTGTAATTCCCTGTGATGCATAGTAGTCTATCCATCTGCTTGTTGCGGTCTGATTAGCCATATCGCATTTATTCAAAAGCACAACCTTTGGTTTGTTCTGAATAAGTTTTTGTAAATCCGGATTTTTACTGCTTAAAGGTATTCTTGCGTCAAGAATTTCTGCCACTGCGTCTACAAGTTTTAAACTTGCCTGAATCTGTCTTTTGGTTTTGGTCATATGACCTGGAAACCACTGTATATTTTGCATTTCGCTCATTTTATTTTATCAATCCTTATAGTTGTTTATAAATCAGTAAAGATATTTGAAATGGTCAAACGGATAAATCACAAATTGTGCCTTGCCGAGTATCATCGTTTTTGGAATAAGCTGAATACTGCCGCTTCTGCTGTCGAGTGATACGGAACGGTTATCACCCATTACGAACACATAGCCTCGGGTATGGTTTCGGGAATATTCCAACCGACAGTCGGTCTTATTGTATCGGAGGCAACATATTTTTCGTCAAGTACAATTCCGTCAACTATAACTTTATTATTGTCATAGTCAATTTTTATTGTCTGTCCTTCGGTTGCGATAACTCGTTTTATAATGATTTTTCCGATTTGCTGGTCTGCGTCAACAGCCACAATATCTCCCACCTGCGGTGAGTAAAGAAAGTTTGTAAGTATCGCCCTGTCGCCGTCAAAAAGCGTGTCTTTCATAGATTCGCCGTCGATTGTGACATCTTTTATAAAAAATGTAAATACAACGCTTATAATTGCAAAAAGGAAAATAACCGTTTTGAAAATATCAAATATACAGTTAGGTAATTTTTCTTTGTTTATCTGTATTTTTGTTTTCGAGGTTTTGTTTTCAGATTTCATATATCCTCCAAAAAATAAAAGCTTATTTCAATTATAAAACAGAAATAAGCTTTTATCAATAGGTCAAATAAAATTTTTAGTAAAGATATTTAAAGTCTGAAAACGGATAAACTACAAATTGAGCTTTTCCTATAACATTGTCTACGCTGATAAGACCGATTCTTGAGTCACGGCTGTCCATAGAAACTCCTCTGTTGTCGCCCATTACAAAAATCATACCGTCCGGAATAACCTCGGGAATTTCGTAATCTGCCTCAACATTACAGAATGTTGACACATCAAGATACGGTTCGTCAATTACAACGCCGTCAACAAGGATTCTGTCGTTTTCATAATCAAGTTTAAGAGTCTGACCTGCGGTAGCAATAACACGCTTTACAATCGGTTCGGCGTACTCCTTACCGTGAGAAATTACTATGATGTCATTCGGCTTTGGAGTGTAATTAAAGTTGGTTACAATCAATTTATCACCGTTTTGCAGGGTTTCTACCATTGATGTACCTTTTACATCAACCAACCTGAAAAAGAAGTTAAGACAGAAAATAACTATTACAAGCGCAAATACAATTGATTTTACCCAATCGTAAAAGTTTGATGCGCCGCCGTCTGCCTTTGCTGCAACAAATTTGTTGCTCTTCTGCTTGTCTTTTTCGGGATTGCTGAAAGCAATGTAATCTCCGCTGTCCTCGACCTCGATATTCTGATTCTGTGTTTCGGCTGTTGTGTTTTCTACAACATTGTTTTCTGTTTCGTTAGTATTTGTTTTATTTTCGCTCAATTTATCCACCTGCTAACAATAAGTAAAGTAAAAAAGGGACTGTAAAAGTCCCTTTCCTTACATTTGAAATTACTTACGGATCTGCTCTTTAACCTTAGCAGCCTTACCAACTCTGTCACGGAGATAGTAGAGCTTGCTTCTGCGAACTTTACCATAACGAATTACCTGCACGTCCTTAACGTTCGGTGAATGGAGCGGGAACACTCTCTCAACACCTACGCCGTAAGCAACGCGTCTTACAGTAAATGTTTCAGCAACGCCACTGCCCTTTTTAGCAATAACTGTGCCCTCAAACATCTGAATTCTTTCTCTTTCGCCCTCACGGATGTTTACAGAAACCTTAACTGTGTCACCGACATTAAACTTTGGTGTGGTTTCCTTAACTGAACCGGCAGCAATAGCTTTTAATGCGTCCATTATAATTCCTCCTGTTTTTTCTGACATTCGTACCTTTTTAGTGCAGAGGAATGTCTGCTTCAAAATAACGGTTTTACCGCCATCTGAACCTCTCATAGGTATGACGGTTTCAAATGCTTATATATATTACCACAAAAGAAAATAAATTGCAAGACTTTTTTCCGTTTATCGCAAATTATTTTGTTATTTTATCGAGCTTTTCAAGATAATTTCTGAAATATTCGGGCAGCTGCGATGTAAATTCAAGGTATTCGCCGCTCCTTGGATGAACAAAGCCGATTTTTCTTGCGTGCAGGCACTGACCTGTAAAATCAACTTTTTCGTTTTTAACTCCGTAAACCAAATCTCCCGATACAGGGTGACCGATGTACGCCATATGCACTCTTATCTGATGTGTTCGTCCCGTTTCAAGAATACATTTTATATGAGTGTAGCCCTTGTATCTTGCAATCACACGGTAATGTGTGACAGCGTGTTTGCTGTTTTTTTCGGTAACGCACATTTTTTTACGGTCATACTGACTTCTTCCTATCGGAGCATTCACCGTGCCCTCATCGTCTTTTAAATTGCCGTAAACAATTGCCTCGTATTCTCTTGTAAAAGAATGTTCCTTAATCTGCTCGGCAAGCGAAAAATGTGCAAAATCATTTTTCGCAACTATCAGAAGTCCGCTTGTATCTTTATCTATTCTGTGGACAATTCCGGGACGCATAACACCGTTTATGCCTGATAACGAATCTCCGCAATGATAAAGCAATGCGTTTACAAGTGTGCCGTCATAATTGCCTGCCGCCGGATGAACGACCATTCCTTTCGGCTTGTTTACAACAAGCAAATCGTTATCCTCGTAAATAATTTCCAAAGGAATGTTCTCGGGTTTTGCCTCGTAAGGTACGGGATCGGGAATTTCGAGAGTAATTCTGTCGCCGCCTTTGAGCTTATAGTTTTTACCGACAGAATTTTCATTTACAAAAACTTTGCCCTGCTCAATAAGTTTGGCAGCCGCAGTTCTTGTGAGTGACGGTTCATTGTCGGCAATGTATTTGTCTATTCTTATGTTGCCGTTTTCGGCAACAAATTCAAGTTTTGTCATTTTTCAATTCCTTTTTACCGACTTCTGAAAAAAAGAGTACATAAACCATAAGCAAGACCGTACCGACCGTTATGCAGTAATCCGCAAAATTGCATACGGGCGGAAAGAATGAAAGACTGATGTAGTCAATAACATAGCCGTAAAAAATTCTGTCTATAAGATTGCCTATTCCGCCGCCGATAACAAGCGCAACAGAGACATAAAAAAGTTTGCTCTTTGGTTTCTTTTTAAACATATAAATTAAGATTGCGGCAATAAGTGCAGTTGTAAGCACTACAAAAATCCATCTGTTGCCTGCAAAACTGCCGAAAGCCACACCGTTGTTTTCCACATAGGTAAAAGAAAGCAGATTGTCAATAACAGACACACTTCCTATTTCTTTGAGATTTGTGCTGACAAAGAACTTTATAATTTGGTCTGCTATTGCCAAAACTATTCCGACCGCAACGGCTATATAAGGCATAAAATTCCCCCATAAAGCTAAATCGGTGCAGCAATACTGTTACACCGATTTAGTATTAAATTTAATTGATTATTTTAAAATGTTGCAGCAACGCTTGCAAAGATGCGGATGTTCGCTGTCTGTACCTACAGTTTCGCTGATAATCCAACAACGCTCGCACTTTTCGCCTATTGCTTTATCAACGGCAATCTCAAGCTCACCGTCATTTTCTGCGATTTCTACGGCAGATACGATGAATGCAGCCGCAAGTTCGGGTTCTGCTTTCTTAAGGAATTCAAGCTTTTCGCCGCTTGCCTTAAGAGTAACCTTAGCCTCAAGTGAGCTCTTGATAGTTTTATCTTTAATAAGAACTTCAAGTGACTTCTTTACATCGTCACGAAGCTGATGAATTTCGTCCCAGAATGACATAAAGTCGGCATCGGTTTCGATTTCAACCTGATTTGGCATCTCATTGAAAATAACATTTTCGGCATTCTCATTTGATGAATGAGGCATATATTTCCAAATTTCATCAGATGTATATGCAAGAATCGGGCTGATCATTCTTGTCATAGCGTTAAGAATGATATAGATTGCAGTCTGTGCAGCCTTTCTTGACTTGCTGTCGCTTTTTTCTGTATATAATCTGTCCTTGAGTACATCAAGATAGAAGTTAGACATATCAATTACGCAGAAGTTTCTGATTGAATGATATACCTGGTGGAATTCGTAGTTATCATAAGCCTGCTTAACCTTTGCAATAAGCTCGTTAAGTTTTACGATTGCCCACTTATCCATAGGCATAAGCTCATTTACAGGAACAGAATCTGTATCAGGGTTAAAGTCATAAACATTACCGAGAATATAACGGGCAGTGTTTCTGATTTTTCTGTATGACTCTGAAATCTGCTTTAAAATTTCGTTAGAAATATGAACATCTGACTGATAGTCGGTTGATGAAACCCAAAGTCTTAATACATCAGCACCGTATTTTTCGGTAACATCCTGTGGACTGATACCGTTGCCGAGTGACTTACTCATCTTTCTCTTCTCTTCGTCAAGAATCATACCGTGAGTAAGAACTGCCTTATACGGAGCTACACCCTCTGTAGCAACTGATGTAAGGAGTGATGACTGGAACCAACCTCTGTACTGGTCGTTACCCTCAAGATAAAGGTCGGCAGGGAACTTAAGATTATCACGCTTGCTGACAACGGCAGCGTGTGATGAACCGCTGTCAAACCAAACATCCATAATATCCTTTTCTTTTTCAAACTCAGTACAACCGCACTTCTTACACTTTGTACCCTCAGGTAAAATTTCTGCAGCTGTATGGCTGTACCATGCGTTTGAACCCTCTTTTTCAAACAAATCGGCAACAGCCATCATTGCGTCATTGTCAATGTGAGCCTCGCCGCATTCTTTACAGAAGAAAATCGGAATAGGTACGCCCCATTTTCTCTGACGGGAAATACACCAGTCTTTTCTTTCCTTAACCATATTTGTAATTCTGTCATGACCCCAAGCAGGAATCCACTTAACGCTGTCGATTGCCTCGCAAGCTTTATCCTTGAAGTCCTCAACAGAACAGAACCACTGGTCAGTAGCTCTGAAAAGGATAGGAGTTTTACATCTCCAACAGTGCGGATACTGGTGAATAATCTTCTTTAATGCAAATAGGTAACCGTTTTCATCAAGATAAACGGCAATCTTTTTGTTTGCCTCATCAGTTGTAGACCCGCAAACTGACCTGCCTCTTCGGTAAGTACGCCGTTTGAGTCAACAGCAGATAGTAGGAATTTCAGGATAATTCTGGCAAACATTAAAGTCGTCAACACCGTGACCGGGAGCTGTGTGAACGCAGCCTGTACCGCTTTCAAGTGTTACATGATCACCGACAATAACAAGTGACTCTCTGTCAAGGAATGGGTGTGCTGTCTTGATATACTCAAGGTCGCTGCCTTTAACTGTGGCAACTACTTCGTAATCTGTAATTTCGGCAGCCTCAAAAGCTGATTTATAAAGCTCTGTAGCCATAACGAGGTATTCGTCACCTGTTTGATGATTGAATACTCATATCTCGGGCCAACGCAGATAGCTACATTTGCAGGCAATGTCCAAGTTGTTGTTGTCCAAATTACGAACTTAACTTTTGACGGGTCAAGACCGAGATTTGAGAACACACCCTTGTCATCTGTTACTGTAAATTTTACATAAATTGAATGGCACGGATCTTCCGCATACTCAATTTCAGCCTCGGCAAGAGCTGTTTTACATTCAGGGCACCAATAAACAGGCTTTAATCCCTTGTAAATATAACCCTTTGTAGCCATTTTTGCAAACACTCTGATCTGCTCTGCCTCAAATTCGTGCTTAAGTGTGATATAAGGGTTGTCCCACTCACCGATTACACCGAGTCTTTTGAACTGTGTACGCTGATCGTTAATGTATCCTGTAACAAATTCTTCGCACATTTTACGGAGCTCAACGATAGAAATTTCCGCAGAGTTACCGATACCTGCTTTTTTTCTTGCTTTAAGCTCTGTCGGAAGACCGTGAGTATCCCAACCCGGAACATAAGGAGCTTTAAAGCCTGCCATATTTTTATAGCGAACGATAAAGTCCTTTAAGATTTTGTTTAATGCGTGACCGAGGTGAATATCACCATTTGCATATGGAGGACCGTCGTGGAGTACAAATAACGGTTTGCCCTCGTTTACCTCCATAAGCTTTTCATATACCTTATTATCTTCCATGCCTTAAGAGTTACAGGCTCGCTCTTAGGAAGACCCGCTCTCATAGGAAAGTCGGTTTTTGGAAGATTAAGTGTAGAATTATAATCCTGAGACATTGGTTACACTCTCCATAATTTAAATTTCGATTTCTGATTATAAAATTATTCGGCAGAAACATCATAGTTGTCGCCAAACTTTAAGTGACCGAACTTTGGTGCTTTTTTTTCTGTATTTTTTTCGTTTGCATCAGCGTTTGCCGAAGAAAGAATTTCGTCTACAGTTTTGTCAGACACGGCAGCGGTTTCTGCATCAGCCTTTTTTACTTCAACTGCAGCCGGCTCGGCAGGCTGTACTGTTTCCTGCGGCTTTTCCTCTATAACAGGTGCTGTCGGATACTTTTCGTTGAGTTCCTGCTTAGCTGCCTCTAATTCGGCAGCTGTAGGAAGGTCGTTAATCATCTGAATGTGCTTTTTGTAAAGCTCAATAAGCTCACCCTTAAGTTTTACAGCGTCTGACTGAAGAAGAAGGTAGTTTTCCTTCTCTGTTGCAGTCATTCTGTTTGTATCAACCAAAAGCTGCTGTGCCTTTGTTTCAGCCTCTCTTACAATCTTAGATGCCTTTTCTTTAGCCTCTCTGATGCAAGCGTCAGATACTTTCTGTGATGCGAGAAGAGCGTTTCTGACTGTTTCTTCATCTGCACGATACTGTTCTACTCTTGTTGCGAGAACATCAATTTTATGTACAAGGTTAGTTTTCTCTTTCTTTAACTGTTCAAAAGCTACAATGACTTCATCAATAAATGCATCAACATCTTCTGCCATATAGCCCTGGCGGCCGGCTTTTCTGAAACTAACATTCTTAAATTTCATCAATAGTAATCATTTAAAGCACTCCTATCTGAAATGTATTACTGAAATTTTATGGCGCCCTTTTTTGGTTACACCCAAATTTTATCTAACTTAAATTTCCCTTTACCCCGTATTGTAAAGGTATCTCCCTCTTTAACCGTACAGCTTACATTTTGAGTTACCGCAAAGTTAAGAGTTGTTTCTCCCGATAAAATCAGTTTTGCCGTTTTATCCCTCGAAAGTCCGCTTACTGCGGCGACAATGTTGTCGTATCGGAGAGATGAAACCGTAAGACTCATTTCCTCTGTGCCTCTTCCTTGCGGAAGAGAATTAAGATTCGGTTGGACAATTTTTACTCCTGCTCCGCCTACTTTAAAAATCTGCGATTCGATGTAATCTTTAAGCTCGCTTTTTACAAATACAACGGTTCTTCCGTTATCTACCAGAATATCTCCTACCGTGTCACGCTCAATGCCGAGTGACATAAGCGTGCCGAGAAAATCTCTGTGTATAAGTTTATCGCAAGGTCGGTATTTGAATTCTATTGCAGAAACAGGAAAGGCTGACCGCTCGGGTTCATCGTAAAACACCCCGAGCACCTTTCTTTCACTGCTCTCACTGCCGCCGAAGAAAACATAATTTTCAAAGTATATACTCTGCAATACCTTTTGTGCAAGTGCCTGCTGACTCTCGGTTAAAAACTGTGAGAAAACAGGTTTTTGACGGGTAAAGCAAAGCGAAGTCATATCCTCGATTTTGGAGCAGAAAAGCTCATCGTTATCAGAAGTAAACACCGCTGTTTTCTAATTCGTCAAGTAAATCGTCGCCGGTAAGGTCTACATTATTAGGAATGATAATGTATGTATTTGAAGCAACCTTCTTAATCTTACCGTCGTTTGCATAAGCAACACCGCTTAAGAAGTCAAGAATTCTTCTTGCCATATCCTTGTTGGTGTCCTCAAGGTTAAGCACAACTGTGTGTGATTTGATAAGGTCGTCAGCAATTGTGCGTGTTTCCTCGCCAAATCTTTCAGGCTTATAAATACCGACCTGAATCTTAGCCTTAGCGTTAATATTAACAACTTTATTTTTTGAAGTAGGAGCTGCTGCTCTCTCTCTTACAGGCTGCTGTTCCTCAACCTCTTCTTCCTCGTTTTCGTCGGCATAACCGTACTCGTCATACTCCTGCTGATACTCGTCATCCGGAGCATCCCACATACGCTTGAATTTATCCACAAAACCTGCCATTATATTATTTCCTCCTTGAATTATTTACTGTAGTCTCTGGCACCGAAAAGTGACGAACCTACTCTTACCATAGTCGCACCTTCGAGTATTGCCTCATAATAATCAGCAGACATACCCATTGACAGTATAGTCATACTTATATTATCTAATTTTTTTGACGATATGTCAATAAAGATATTACGCATATTATCAAAATATTTTGAAATTTTATGTGTATTATCACAAATTGGCGGTATAGACATAAGTCCTTTGACCGAAATTCCCTCCAAATCAGCTATCTGACACAACAATTCATCAAGCTGTTCGGGAACAACACCAGATTTATTTTCTTCTCTGCCTATATTCACTTCAACAAGAACGTCTGTTTTTTTGCCGATTTTTTAAAGACTGTTTGGAAATTTCCGACGCAAGCTTTAAAGAATCAACCGACTGTATCAAATCTACTTTATCAACAATCTGACGCACCTTGTTTGTCTGTAAATGACCTATAAACTGCAAAGATGCGTGTGCAAGGTCATACTTTTCGTATTTTGAAAGCAATTCCTGAACCTTGTTTTCACCGATGTGGTCAAGTCCCAAAGAGATTGCGTAATTGATTACATCGGCGTCAACTGTTTTTGTTGCCGCAAGAAAAGTAATGTCTTCTCTTTTTCTGCCCGATTTTTCAGCTGCCTCTGCAATTCTTTCGTTAATAAGTTTGTAGTTGTATTCTACATCACTTAATGACCTTTCCGTCATACAAATCGTCCCCTTCCGTTATAATCTGATCATACAGCGAAATGGTTTCGCCGCTGAACAATGTACCGTCTGTAGGTGACGAATTGCATAAAACAAAATCGTTACCCGCGTAAACGATAGAAATTTCTTTAAATTGCACTTCACTGCCGTAAAGAACATAAACACCCTGAACCTTTTTGCTTTCCTTATGTTCATTGCCTTTATCGTCGTATGTGGTCTTTTTCTACATAATCATCGTGAATTGCTTTCTTGCTGACACGAAGTCCCGAGTAACTTCCCATACCGATTTCCACAGGCTCCTGACGGATTTCGGAAAGTGTAGTGTCCATATATGTACACTGTAAAATCACAAGTGCTTTATCTGAGTTATTGTACTGAACAATTTTATAAATCGAGGCAGGTACCGTATTTGATGATGCGTCGGAAAAATCCACCGTAACATCGTCGCCCCACAATGTAAGGCTGTTGCCTCGTCAGCGGTAATTTCGCAAGCAATATACCAGTTAAGACTGCTGATAACCTTGCCGATTGTATTATCAGGCACATTGATTTTTTCATATTTTTAAGATTGTCAAGTGTGAGATTACCGATTTTAGAATAATCAAAGCAGTTTTCATAGCCGTCGCAGTTAGCAACAAAATAACCCGCTTTCGGAGCTTTAATGTCCGCAATGCTGTCACCCGATGATTTTTTGAGTTCATTTATTTGTGACTGCAAAGATGCAATTTCGGGTTTAAAACTTGAGGTCTTTCCTGTAAATGACTGGTAGTGATTTACAGAATTGATTATTGAATTGATATTTGAATCAAGTTTGCCAATGTTTGCATTATTTATGTTATACAAAAATGTTTCGATATTTGTTGTGATGTCATTGTTTACGGTTTCAATTCCCTCTGTATTTGAGCGCTTGTCTGCTCAAGTTTTGTAAGCGCCTTCATACTGTCTTCGAGAGATGCGGCTTTTGTGCGGGCAACTGCGTCTTCTTCCGAAGAAAAAACGCTTGCTACACTGCCGCCCTTTTTAACCTCGTCGCCGTCGTCTACATTGTAAGAAACAACTCCGCCCGAAGTGTTTTTGACGTAGGTTCATCACGAATAATGTAACCGTTTGAATAAATTTTGTCTGTTACCGTTACCTGCTCTGCGTTTTCGGTAGGAACTACATTGAAATTAGCACTCAGTAAGAGGTAAACAACATAAATAATTGCAAGTGCGGTAAGACCTGCAACCAAAATTCTTCTGAACAACAGCTTGTCCATATATCACAGTCCTTTGTCAATTATTGTTTCGGCATATTTTAAAATATCTTCAAATCCGTTGAATTTATCAACCAATATCCAATTTATATCTTTATCACGATTAAACCAAGTAAGTTGGCGCTTGGCGTATCGTCTTGTTTCTCTTTTTAAAATTTCCGTACATTCCTCAAGTGAGCGTTCACCCGAAAAATACGGAATAAGCTCTTTGTATCCTATCGCCATTTTTGAAGTGGAGCTTAAATCATTTGAGAGCACCTGCTTTGCTTCGTCGACAAGACCTTTTTCAAGCATTATGTCAACTCTTAGATTGATTCTGTCATAAAGTTTTTGCCTGTCCTCAAATTTAAGTCCGATTTTTATCGGATTGTACGGTGAGCCTTTCAGTTTTGAATTTCTGTTGTGCTCGCTGATTGTTATGCCGGAGGTTTTATAGAACTCGATTGCTCTTATAATTCGCTTTACATTGCGCTGTTCTTTGAGATTTTCTGCTGATTCACTGTCAAATTCAGCAAGCATATCAAGCAGATAATCAACTCCGTTTTGCTCGTAAAGAGCTAAAAGCTCGTTAGAAATTTCTTCGTTTCTTTCCTGCTTTTCAAAAGAAATACCGTTTAAAAGCGAGTCAACATAAAGTCCCGTTCCGCCTGCTATAATCGGCATTTTCCCCCGTGACACAATATCTTCTATACAAGAAGCTGCGTCACTTACAAAATCGGCAACTGAATAAGTCTTGTCGCTTGAAAGAAAGTCTGTTAACCAATGCGGTATGCCCTGCTTTTCCTGTTCATCGGGCTTAGCGGTAGCTATGTTCATTCCTTTGTATATCTGCATTGAATCGGCGGAAATAATCTCTCCGTTATATTTCTTTGCAAGCTCAACTGCAAGCGCCGTTTTGCCTGATGCCGTAGGGCCTACAACAGAAATAAGTTTGATAGGATAATTCAAAAATCACAACCTGCCAAATTGTTTTTCAATTTCGTACTTTGTCATAACTATGCAGATCGGTCTGCCGTGCGGGCAATACTTTATCTGCGGATTTTTTTCTAAAGTCCAAGCAATATCCATCAGCTCCTGCACTGTACTTTTATTGCCTGCTTTTATTGCGGAACGACACGAAACATTGTGATAGAACCAATCCATTTTTTCGGTGTAAATATCTTTCTTTCCGCTTGCAATATATCCGCTCATTTCTGTTATGCAGTCGGCAATTTCGGTTGCGGCAAGGTACTGCGGAGCAGAACGCACAAGCAGTGTGCCGTTGCCGAAGTCCTCTACATCAAACGAACACTTTGCAAACATATTAAGATTGCTTACAGCCGCATCATAGTCGATTTTATCAAGCGTAACTGTAATCGGTGTGAGCAGATATTGAACATTTGCTGAACCAGAATCCGCTTTCAACTTTTCGTAAATTATTCTTTCGTGCGCCGCATGTTTGTCGATTATTAAAACTTCGTTATCGTTCTTTTCAACGATTATATATGTATTAAATGCCTCACCCAAAAATCTGAGTTTTGTCTGCTCCTTTGGCAGTTCGGTAAGTGCATCGTTATTATCTGTTTTATTTTCAGAAATTTCTTTTAAAGGCTTAACTTCTTCTTTTGAAACTTCTGTTTCTATAGGAGTTTCCGTGCTTTCGGCAGTTAAATCGTCAACAGTGATTTCTTGTTTCGGTAAACTTTCTTCCTGTTGAGTTGCTTTTAAAATTAACTGCTCGGCTTTTTCAAGTTTTTGCTTGGAAATTCAGCTTTCTTATTTTCAAGTTCTGAATTTCTTTTAATTGCCTGCTTTGAATAAATATCAAACGGATTTGACGAATCGGACATTTTTAAGTTGTCAATAGATACAGGCTTTGTTTTTTCGTCTTTTAAATCAAGTTCGTCAAACGGATTGTACGGTTTAGGTTCGGAATTTTTTAATACAGGCTCAATCCGTTCAATCGGTTTTATGGGCTTTTCCGCAGGTGTATTTTCGGCTTTTGCAAAAACTGCCTGCGCATTGTTAAACGGATTTACCTTTTTAATTTCATTAAAAGCGGTGTTTTCTTTAAAATGAATCTGTTTTCTTTCATCGCCTTGCTGTAAGGCTGTTTTTACCGCATGGTAAATTGCATCAAAAACAGGTCTTTCGTTTATAAAACGGACTTCGATTTTTGCAGGATGAACATTGACATCTATAATTTCATACGGTACGGTAAGTTGTAATACAGCGGACGGAAATTTACCGACCATTATCGAACCTTTGTAAGCCTCTTCGAGTGCCGCCATACCTGTTCGTGTTTTTACAAATCTTCCGTTTATAAAGAAGTTCTGCATATTTCGGTTCGGTCTTGAATTAATAGGCTTTGAAATATAACCCTTTACGGTAACGGAATCGAGTGTGTAATCTACGGGAATAAGTCCCTTTGCAAAGTCTTTGCCGAATACGGAATAGATTGCCGACAAAAGTTTGCCGTCGCCGAAAGTGCGCAAAACCTGCTTGCCGTCCCTGATAAAAGTAAAGGCAACTTCGGGGTGCGAGAGTACGATTTTATCCATAAGAGCAGAAACCGCATTGCCCTCTGCAACATCTTTTTTAAGGAACTTTGAGCGTGCGGGAATGTTGTAGAACAAATCTCTGATTACAAAGGTTGTGCCTGTCGGGCAACCCGCTTCCTCAAGCGAGATTTCATCTCCGCCCTCTATCTCATAGCAGCTGCCGATTTCTTCATTCTCGTTCTTGGTAATAACCTGTAACCTCGAAACTGCGCAGATAGATGCAAGCGCCTCTCCTCTGAAACCGAGGGTAGAAATCATATCAAGGTCATTTGCTGTTTTCACCTTACTTGTTGCATGGCGCAGAAACGCTTTTTTAATGTCATCTCTGTAAATTCCGCATCCGTCGTCGGCAACACGCATAAAGGTTGTACCGCCGTTTTTGATTTCTACGGTTATGTTCTTCGCACCTGCGTCAATGGAATTTTCAACAAGTTCTTTTATAACGGATGACGGTCTTTCAACTACTTCGCCTGCCGCAATAAGTTCCGCTATATGTTTGTCAAGTACATTAATTACACCCATTTTTTCACCTGCCTTTATGTCTTTATATCACTATATCATACCTTTGAGTTCGTAAAGCAGATTAATAGCTTCTATAGGAGTTAAGGTATTTAAATCAACTTCCGAAAGTCGCTCTACAACGGCATTATCAGTTGATATAAGCGACATCTGCATATCTTCACTTTTCTCTTTAATTACCGTCGGCGCATTTGAGCCTGACTCAAGCTCTTTTAAAATCTCTTTCGCACGATTAATAATTGAGTTTGGAAGACCCGCAAGTTTTGCAACTTCAATACCGAAGCTGTCATCTGCGCCGCCCGGTATAATTCTGCGTAAAAATGTAATATCGTCACCACGCTTTTTAACGGCAATGCTGTAGTTTTTTACACCGTCAAGCAAATCCTGCATTACCGTAAGTTCGTGGTAGTGAGTAGCAAACAATGTTTTTGCACCGAGCTTTTTATGATCGGCACAATATTCAAGCACTGCCCTTGCAATGCTCATACCGTCAAAGGTAGAAGTGCCTCTGCCGATTTCATCAAGAATTAACAAACTCTTTGAAGTTGCTGATTTAACAATGTTGGCTACTTCGCTCATCTCAACCATAAAAGTCGATTGACCCGAAGCAAGGTCATCGGAAGCGCCTACTCTTGTAAAAATACTGTCAACTACACCGATTGTTGCGCTTGACGCAGGCACAAAACTGCCCATTTGCGCCATAAGGACAATGAGTGCAACCTGTCGCATATAGGTGGATTTACCTGCCATATTCGGGCCTGTAATTATTGCCACTCTCTCGCCTGCACTGTCAAGGTAAACATCATTCGGAACAAACGGAGTGTCATTAAGCAGTGCCTCAACACGGGGTGTCGGCTGTCTTTAAGTCTTATAACAGTCGAGAGGTTCACCTCGGGGCGAACATATCTGTTGTCTGCCGCAACATTTGCAAGAGAAACAAGAACATCAAGCACGGCAATTGCCTTTGCGGTTTTCTGTATTCTCTCAAGGTTGTCGGCAACCGTTTTTCTTACATTGTCGAACAGAGTGTATTCCATAGCAACAGAACGGTCTTTTGCACCTAAAATTCTGCCCTCAATATCCTTTAAATCCTGTGTGATATAGCGTTCGCAGTTTGTTAAAGTCTGCTTTCTTATGTAGGTTTCGGGTACAAGGTCTTTGTATGAATTGGTTACTTCAATATAATAACCGAACACTTTATTGTAGCCGACCCTTAATTTCGGAATACCTGTCTTTTCCCTTTGCTCCGCTTCAATTCTTGCAAGTATGCCTTTAGAATCGTTCATATCGGTAAGCAAAATATCAAGGTCAGGGTTGTATCCTTTTTTAATCATTCCGCCCTCACGCACAGAGAATGGCGGTTCTTCGACTATGGCGGAATCTATCAGATTATAAATATCTTCAAGCAGGTCAATTTCTTTATATACCTTTTTAAGATATTTGGCACTGCAGTCAGCAACCAATTCCGAAAGCTGCGGTAATTTTTGCAGAGCCGCCGCAAGCGAACGGAGCTCCCTGCCGTTTGCCGAGCCGTAAACAATTCTTGTCATAAGTCGCTCAATATCAAAAATACCGCTCAATGCGTCCATAATATCAAGCCTTAGCATATTGTTGTTTACAAGTTCTTCAACCGCCGACTGTCGATTGTTGATAGCCGATACATTGAGCAGAGGATGCTCAAGCCACGAACGAATAAGTCGCTTTCCCATTGCGGTTTTGGTTTTGTCAAGCACCCACAAAAGCGAACCTCGTTTTTCTTTATTGAGCATTGTTGCGGTAAGCTCAAGATTACGCTGTGTGTTGTAATCAAGGTTCATATACTGCTTGTCGCTGTAAAGCTCAATTTTATTTATGCGTTCAAGTCCATTTTTCTGGGTTTCTTTCAAATAATTTATAAGTGCGCCGATAGCTTTATAAGCACCTGCGAATCGGCAATACACTGCATTTCTTCCCCAAACTGCATATTTACCGTATCGGTGCAAAGTTTATTGTCAAAACTCTCATCCCGGAGCATTTCAACTCCGGCTGAAAGTTTCGATTTTATAAATGCAGGCAAAGACTTGATTTTAACAATATCTCCGCCTATTAAAATTTCTCTCGGATTGTAGCTTGCAAGCTGACTTGTAAGAGAATTTACCGAATCACTGCCCGATATTTCGGTAGCATAAAGCTCGCCTGTTGAAATATCGCAAAAGCAGAGTCCGATTTTTTTGCTGTCAGAAAACATACAGCAAATGTAGTTGTTTCTGCCCTCGTCAAGCATACTCGACTCCATTACCGTACCGGGTGTGATAACTCTTATAATATCACGCTTTACAAGTCCCTTTGCAGTGGCAGGGTCTTCGGTCTGTTCGCAGATTGCAACTTTGTAGCCTTTGGCGACAAGTCTTGCAATATATCCCTCACAGCTATGAAAAGGTACACCGCACATCGGTGCTCTTTCCGCCTGACCGCAATCTCTGCCTGTGAGTGTAAGCTCAAGCTCCTTTGATGCTATTTTTGCATCATCGTAAAACATCTCGTAGAAATCTCCCAAGCGGAAGAAAAGAATACTGTCTTTGTTCTGTTCTTTAATTGCAAAATATTGTTTCATCATAGGAGATAACTCTGCCAATGTTTTCACACCCTTTCAAGGAAAATCTATCAGCCGCAACCGCCGCAAGTGCTGCAGCTTCCGGAGCATGATGATGTCGAGTAATCGGCTGTTTCAGGGTCTGCGCCCTCTGCCGACTGCTGAACAATAGCGAGAACTCTGTTTGCAACCATATCAAAAGCATCTTTTGCCTCGTTGTAAGCTATCATATTCTTATTTGACATAATCTTTGAATAGTCCTCTCTCATCTGACTGTTGAGAAGTGCGAGCTTATCGCTGTCCTTATCTTTTTTAGATGCCTCGTTGTTGATAGACATTCTCTTCATATTAAAATCGCCGATAAGGTTCTGAAGCTCCATATCTGCGTCAGCGTCTGCCTGTGCTTTTTGAAGAGCAATATACGACTCCTCCTGCTGAATAAGCTTACCAAGCTCTCTTGCCTTTTCAATAATATCCATAATTTTATCCTTTCCTTACACAAGCTCGCCCTTGAGTATCCAATTTCTCGCCTGTGTAATCTTAACATTCTGAAATGTGCCTATAAGGCTCTTATCGCCTTTAAGCTCCACTATTATATTACCACTTGTTCTGCCGCTTAATTCACCGTTTTTGCCTGTTTCTGATTCAATAAGCACTTTTTCTGTGTTATTAACCATAGACGCACATCTTTTTGCTGCGATTTCTTCCTGAACATCAAGCAGTTCTCTGAACCATTTTGATTTTTCCTCTGCTGAAATCGGGTCATCCATCTTAGCGGCAGGTGTGCCTACTCTCGGTGAATAAATGAAAGTGAACAAAGATGTAAATTCCACTTCACGAATAAGTGAAAGTGTTTCTTTGAAATCCTCATAGGTTTCACCCGGGAAACCTACTATAATATCGCTTGTGAGCGATACTCCGTCAATTTTTTCTTTGGCATAATTTACAATATCAAGGTATTTTTTTCTGTCATAATGCCTGTTCATCGCTTTTAAAATTCTGTCCGAACCGCTCTGGAAAGGCAAATGCAGATGTTTACTGATATGTGTGCCGTTAGCAATTGTATCAATAAGTTCTTTTGAACAATCCTTTGGATGCGATGTCATAAATCTAAGCCAATAGTCGCCGTCAATAGAATCAATTTCGTGCAAAAGCTGAGCGAAAGTAGGCTTATCGGCAAGAGTTTTGCCGTAAGAGTTACATTCTGACCAAGCAAAGTAATATCTTTGTAGCCTGCTGAAATCATCTGCCTTGCTTCATCAAGGATAAGCGACTTTTCACGACTGCGTTCTCTGCCTCTTACATAAGGCACAATGCAGTATGTGCAGAAATTGTTGCAGCCGTACATAATTGAAAGCCAGCCTTGAAAGTGCCGTCACGCTTGACAGGTATACCCTCATAAACCTTTTTGTCATCATTGTCACGCTCATATACACGCTTGCCGTCTGCAAGTGTATGATACAAAAGCTGTGGGAAACGGTGCAGAGAATGAGTACCGAAAACAAGACTTACAAACGGAAAGCTCTTATACATCTTGTTTGCGATATGCTCCTGCTCCATCATACAGCCGCACAAAGCAATGACAATCTGCGGATGTTTTCTCTTTAAAGACTTTAACGCACCGACATTTCCAAAAACTCTGTCCTCGGCGTGTTCTCTGATTGCGCAGGTATTAAAAAGAATAAAATCGGCGTCGTCCACGGTTTCGGAAAATTCAAAGCCCGCTATTTCAAGCATACCTTTAATTCTCTCACTGTCAGCAACATTCTGCTGACAGCCGTAGGTGCGTATATAAGCCACAGGCTTATCGCCACGCTTTCTATCCTGCATAATCTGAGAAATCAATCTCATATATTCAAACTGTTGGTCTGAAATAACATCAGAGGTAACATTACCAAGTATTGTGTTTTCAGGCAAAACAATGCACTCCTAATCCATTTTATTAACTAAAATATTGTATCACAAATTACGGCAATTTTCAATATTTTTCTTAAGTTTTTATATTTACGCCGATTTATACCAATTACCGCAGTATTGCGGAGTTACGCCGACAATTATGTTCTGTGCAATTTCAAAGTCGGTGGAAAATGTCATATTGCCAGAATAATCAAGCGAAGTTGTCATTATTTTTGATGTAAGAATAAGTCTGATATGGTGAATTGTTTGGTTTATTCCCGCCGATTCAAAGGTGCTTACGATTTCAGAGGAAAAACTCCCCGTAAGGTTAAACGATACATTTACCATCGGCCCGTAGTTTGAAAGCACGGTAATATCAGTGAAAGAACCGAGCGGTATGTCGATATCCACATCGTATATTTTTGCAATTTCCTGCTGTACGCTTAGCATTATATCCGCCTTAAGCTCATTGATTTTAAACGAATCGGTTGTTATTGCCTGTACTTTGCCGTCTTTGGAATATTGTATTTTTGCTAAATCGTCATAGTTATAATTAAAACTTCTTATACTGCTGTTTACAGCCTCGCAAACAGAGTTTACGGAGATAATTTCCGCCTGTATTCTGATGTATTCGCATTTAAATTCCGCAAGCTGTTGTTCACAGAAAACTATAATTAAAACGAGCACTAAAACTATCGACAAAAGAACACATTTAAGCCTTTTAAATTTTATCTTCTTTCTCTTGTAAAAAAGCAAAAAAACACCCCTCGATATTCTATACGAGAGGTGTAAATTATGTTAATATTATTCTTCCGAAGAATTACAATTGCTGCCGCAACCCTCGCAGTCAGCCGGGTCACACTCTTCGCCGTCAAAGATGTCAGAGAAGTCAAACTCAAGAAGCTCACCGCAGTTAGGGCACTCAATTTCGCCCTCAAGGAGAACATCCTCGGATACATTAAGCTTTTGACCGCATGCATCACAAGTCACTTCATAAAAACATCGTCTTCGTTTTCTTCGTCATCTTCATCGTCATCATAGTCAAAGTCATCATAGTCAAAGTCATCATCTTCGCCGTAAAGCTCAGTTTCAGCCTCTGCAAGATCCTGGTCAATCTCATCAACCTGAGCCGAAAGCTCGTCATAGAGGTCTTCCATATCTGTTACAGAATATGACATATCGTCAAGAAGATCGATAATTGCGTTCATAACCTTAACTTCCGGTTTGATTCATCAAGGTTTAAACCTTCGCAAGTCCGCGAATATAAGCAATTTTTTCTGTTAAATTCATAATAATTCCTCCGCAAAGCATTAAGCTCTGCCCATATACTCACCGGTTCTTGTGTCGATCTGGATTGTTTCGCCCTCGTCAATAAAGAGAGGAACCTTAATCTCAGCACCTGTTTCAAGAGTAGCAGGCTTTGTAGCGTTGGTAGCTGTATCACCCTTAAAGCCGGGGTCGGTCTTTGTAACCTTAAGCTCTACAAAGTTAGGCGGCTCTACACCGAATACGCTGCCCTTGTAAGAAAGAACCTTACAAACCATATTCTCTTTAACGAACTTAAAGTTGTCGCCGAGAACGCTCTTGTTAATCGGGATCTGCTCCCATGTTTCTGTATCCATAAAGTAATAAAGATCACCATCTGAATAGCTGTACTCCATATCCTTTCTGTCAATAAATGCAGTAGGATATTTATCGTTAGGGTTAAAAGTTTTTTCAACAACCGCACCTGTAATAACATTTCTGATCTTTGTTCTTACGAAAGCGGCACCCTTACCTGGCTTTACATGCTGGAATTCGATGATTGATACAACCTGACCATCCATTTCAAATGTAACGCCGTTTCTGAAATCACCTGCTGATATCATAAGTAATACCTCCTAAAATATACATAATTACAGCAAAATAATCCTTGCCATTATGTGTCATATGCTATTATACACAAAAAATAAACAAATTGCAAGCATTTTAAAGAATTATTAGTTCTTTTGGCAAAGATACAAAGTTATTATATCCTTTTTCGGTGACATAAAGCATATCTTCAATTCTTACGCCGAACTTCTTTGGCAGGTAAATTCCGGGTTCGTCGGTAATTACCATACCCTCTTCAAGGATTATTTCTCCCCTCGGAGAAACATTTGGCAGCTCGTGAATTTCAAGTCCTACGCCGTGTCCCGTCGAATGACCGAAACACTCTCCGTAGCCTGCCTCTGTTATAATATCTCTTGCAATTTTATCAATTTCAGAGCAAGTTTTGCCTGCCTTTACTTCATCTAACACGGCAAGTTGAGCCTTTAATACAATATTGTAAATCTCTCTTTGCTCATCTGTAGCAAAATTAACCGCAACGGTTCTTGTCGTGTCGGAGTGATAGCCGTCATATACAGCCCCGAAATCCATAGTAAACAAATCTCCCGATTTAACAACATCGTCACTCGGTACGCCGTGTGGCAACGAAGTTTTACTGCCTGTGATTGTTATTAAATCAAAAGAAACTCTTTCCGCACCGTACTGCTTCATCAGATATTCAAATTCAACTGCGATTTTTCGCTCGCTGACACCGGGTTTGATGTAATTTAAAATTTCATTATATGCCTTTTCGGCAATCTGTTGAGCCTTTAAAATTTTGTCAAACTCCGATTTATCTTTAATAATTCTGATGTTTGAAACAGCCTTATCAAGCGCACTGTCACAGTAAAATTCAATTCCCTTTTCGGCAAAATGCTCTTTGTACAAATCATTTTCCGCAACGGTAAATGTATCTGCCTCTGCAACAATTTTTGTGACACATTCTTTTTTAAGAATTTCGCTTATATCCGCAATCAGCTTTTTAAAGCAGATTACTTCACAGCCGACTGCGAATTTCTGTGCCGCCTCAAAGTATCTGAAATCCACAAGCAAATATGCTTTGTCGCTTGTCAGTAAAAATACACCCTCGCTGTGGTGAAAGCCGCTGAAATATCCGACATTGATTTCATTTTTTATTAAAACTGCGGTGTCGGGGGATTTTATAAAAGCTCTTAACTTTTCTGTTCTCAAGCTGTTCATTACTTCATCAAGTCCTTTAAAGCTGTAATTGCAAGGAAGTAGCTGTTTTTGCCAAAGCCTGCAATCTGACCTGCGCATACAGGTGCAATTACAGATGTGTGTCTGAATTCTTCCCTTGCGTGGATATTTGACATATGCACCTCGACAAACGGAATCTTTACACAAGCAATAGCATCTCTTAATGCATAGCTATAATGTGTAAGAGCGCCCGCATTTATTACCGCACCGTCAAAGTTTTCTCTTGCGGCATGGATTTGATCAATAAGGTCGCCCTCGTGATTTGACTGATAAATCTCAACAGAAAAACCCTGCTCATTTGCAAATGCCTTAATCTGCTCGGAAATGCTTTGAGCGGTTTCCTCTCCGTAAATGCCTTTTTCTCTTACTCCTACCATATTAAGGTTAGGTCCTAAAATAACAAGAATTTTTTTCATTTTTATTCACCAAATTTCCTGATAAAATGACAAAAAGCGGACAGTAAAAACTGTCCGCTTATTTTGATTACCTGAATTTTCTCTTACGAGCTGCTTCGGACTTCTTTTTACGCTTTACAGAAGGCTTTTCATAAGCTTCTCTCTTGCGCACCTCAGCAATAACGCCAGCTCTTGCACACTGCTTTTTGAATCTTCTTAAAGCACTCTCAAGAGATTCGTTATCCTTAAGTCTGATTTCTGCCATCTATCTTCCCTCCATCTGCATTTGGCATGGGTAATTTGCATATGTTGCATTAGATATTATACAATTAAACAATTCTTATTGTCAATAGAAATGTAGAAATTTAGGGAAAATTAAGTAAATTTATAAA
>ENA-OQCN01000217-OQCN01000217.1-human-gut-metagenome-genome-assembly--contig:-NODE-217-length-30098-cov-2.103166_pt1 | contig 30098 bp, 39 predicted proteins | sample MGYA00242497_ERZ504576 | MGnify/ENA primary metagenome ERZ504576 (study PRJEB26092, sample SAMD00036296) | human gut metagenome | host: Homo sapiens | study: EMG produced TPA metagenomics assembly of...
CCGAAATGCTTCTCATACCATCCGGCTGCTGCCTGGAAGTAATCATCTTTTCCTTCGCTGTATCCGTAGATTCCGTGTGCGACTGCGTCACTTAAGCTTTTTTGGATTCCCGGTGCTGTCTGAAAATCCATATCTGCCACCCAGAGCGGAAGCATATCATCACTTCTCCCTCTTTCTTTTGCGAAATCATATTTCAGGCATTTTGTTCCATGTCTGTCCACTACTTTATCAAAATCGAACTTCATCTGTGCATCCTCCTACACAAGTGCCTGCTCAAGATCTGCGATTAGATCATCTGCATTTTCAATTCCAACTGACAATCTTAAGAAATCTTCTGTGATTCCAAGCTTCTCTCTTACTTCTACCGGCAGATCTCCATGTGTCTGGAGCATCGGGTAAGTGATCAGTGACTCTACGCCTCCGAGACTTTCCGCATAAGCGATCAGTTTTACACTTTCCAGAAGCTTTCTTGCTGTTGTTTCACTGTCTACTTTGAAAGAAATCATGCTTCCAAATCCGCTTGCCTGTGATGCATTTACTCCATATCCCGGATGCTCTTTCAGACCTACATAATAGACCTGTTTTACTTTTTCATGTCCTTTTAACCAGTTTGCGATCTTTATCGCATTATCCTGCTGTGCCCTTAATCTTACAGACAATGTCTTAATTCCTCGCAAAATCAGATAACTGTCAAATGGTGCAAGACAGCTTCCGACTGTCTTATATATATAACGGATCTTCTTCGCTGTCTCTTCATCCGCCGAGCACAGGAATCCTGCCAGTGTGTCATTATGTCCACCAAGGAATTTTGTCCCGCTGTGGATAACCAAATCTGCTCCCAGTTCAATCGGTCTTTGAAATAATGGTGAAAGAAATGTATTGTCAACAATAATCTTCAGATTATGTTATCTGCGATTTCTTTCATCTTTCTGAGATCTGTGACACGCATGGTCGGGTTACTCGGTGTCTCGATATAAAGTGCTTTTGTATTCTCCCGGATACCTGCTTCTACAAGATCTGCATCAGCAGTATCTACATAAGAGAACTCCAATCCTCTCTTCCCGCCGACAGACTCAAACATTCTTACAGAACCACCATACAAATCATCTGTACAAAGAATATGATCTCCGCGGTCAAATAACTCCATGCAAAGACCTACCGCAGCCATACCATTTGCGCATGCTACAGTATCTACCGCACCTTCCAGTGCCGACATCGTATGCTCAAGCTCTGTTCTTGTCGGATTACTCTCTCTCGTATAGTCATATCCGGTAGACTGTCCAATACCAGGATGGGCAAATGTCGCTGCCTGGTAGATCGGTACTGCTACCGAACCGTAAGAATGTGTCTTTTCATCTGTTCCGTTTCCATGTATACATCGTGTCTCAAATCCGTAATTCACTATTTATTTACCTCTTTCATTGTAATCATCCAGGAAATTATATTCCATGTCATCTTTGTGGTATCCGATAATCGTTCTTAAGTTGACATTATGTACACTCCGGAAAATATTCTTTTCGATAATATCTCCCTGTTTTCTGAATTCCTTGATCAGCTCCTTCATCTCGTCACGTTTGGAACCTCTTCCGCCGCCACAGGATACACAGTTCTCTGTGAATCTGCATGCGCACTGGATGAAATTGAGCTGATTGTAATCCCTCCATGCTATAATGTCATCTTCCTTGATCAGATACATTGGTCTGATCAGCTCCATACCCTCGAAATTCTGGCTATGGAGCTTCGGCATCATCGTCTCCACCTTTCCACCGTAGAACATCCCCATAAGGATCGTCTCAATCACATCGTCAAAATGATGTCCGAGCGCGATCTTATTACATCCCAGTTCTTTTGCATGAGAGTATAGATAACCTCTTCTCATTCTCGCGCAAAGGTAACATGGATTCTTGTCAATATCTGCTACTGTATCAAATATCTGCGTCTCAAATACCGTAAGAGGGATTCCAAGTACTTTGGCATTATCCTGAATGATCTTCCAGTTATCTTCATTGTATCCCGGATTCATTACCAGAAATACTAATTCAAAATTCGCTTTGCCATGTTTTAACAGTTCCTGAAACAGCTTTGCCATCAGCATGGAATCTTTTCCACCGGAAATACAGACTGCAATCTTATCTCCGTCCTGGATCAGATCGTATTCTCTGATTCCTTTCGTGAACTTCTCCAGATTCCCTTGCGGAATTTCTTGATGATACTGCGTTCAATCTCTTTCTGCTTCTCTCCGGTAGTATTTTCATCCTGTACGAACTCACTTAGTTTCTTTCTCAAAAAGGAACGATATCCACCTTCAATATTCGCCGCATCATATCCGGCTGCTTCCAGTTCATAAACAGCATCGACACTCCATTCACCGGTATGGCATAATACATACACCGGCTTTTCTTTCGGAAGTTCTTCCATACGTTCTTCTACTTCTGCAAGCGGAATGCTGACTGCTCCCGGTACAGAGCCTCTGGTATATGCATCTGCAGGACGTACGTCCAGTACTGTGATTGTATTCTGATCTAATTGTAATAACTCTTCTATCGTGATTGTCTTCATATCTTTTAACCTCTCTTTGTGTGTTACTGTTCATGCAGCAACCATTCCTATTAACCAGATAGGTTTTGTTATTTATCTGGTATTATATGACGTTTTTCCCTGTCTGTCAAGGAACTGAAATGTGTTTTAAAAACATTTATCTTTCAAATATACGCTAGAAAAGTTTACCACAAAAAGAATACTGTACCAGTGGTTTCCCGCTAATACAGTATGTTTTGTTGTTTTCTCCGGACGTTCACTCCGCGCCCATTCGTAAAACCGCACCTTCGGTACTTTCCGCTGCTTCTCAGCTACTTTTTACTCATAAGCGGGCGCTCCCTCCAAGCGTTAGAAAGACCTGCAATCCTTGTGCAAGCACAATTGCAAGTCTTTCAACGCTTGTGTGAACTGATGTTATATATAATACATATCCTGTCCATAATCAATGTATTCCTGATACTCTTTCTCCAGATCATGCAAGGTTACTGACTGGAGGATCTCGGTCACGCTGTCATTTACCCTATCGATCACCAGCTTCTGGATTGCATTGACACTCCCTGTATATTTTCCTTCTTTCGGAAGCTCCTCATCTTCGATGCGATAGTCACCTTCCAAAGCTTTTATAATAGAAGAAACAGTAATCTCCTGTGGCGGACGGCTTAAGAAATAACCGCCCTGAGAGCCTTTTATACTCTTTACGATTCCTGCTTTTCTAAGACTTGCAAATACCTGTTCCAGATACTGTGGAGATATCTTATTCCGCTCTGCAATGCTGTTGAGCGCCACCTGTTCAGTTTTTGATTGATGGCCAGGTCGATCAACGCTCTCAGACCATATCTGCTTTTCATTGAAAGTTTCATATATATCTCCACACTCCTTCATTATTTCTTATTCTACGGCTTTGAATGCCTCATCCAGATCCTGGATAATGTCATCAATGTGCTCTGTTCCGATTGACAGACGGATTGTATTAGGCTTGATTCCCTGATCCAGTAATTCTTCTTCTGTGCACTGGCTGTGTGTTGTTGTTGCCGGATGGATAACCAAAGATTTTACATCTGCAACGTTAGCAAGCAGTGAGAAGAGTTCCAGATTATCGATGAAATCTTTTGCTTTCTGTGCGTCACCTTTGATCTCAAATGTGAAGATAGATCCTCCGCCATTTGGGAAATATTTCTTATATAATTCCTGCTGCTTTGGATCATCAGATACAGCCGGATGATTTACTTTTTCTACCTGTGGATGGTTGTTCAGGTATTTCACTACTTTCAGTGCATTCTCAACATGACGCTCTACACGTAATGATAATGTCTCGAGTCCCTGTAAGAAGATAAATGAATGGATCGGAGAAATGGTTGCTCCTGTATCTCTTAAAAGGATCGCACGGATCTTTGTAACAAATGCTGCAGGTCCTACTGCTTTTGTAAAGCTGATTCCATGGTAGCTCGGGTTTGGCTCTGTAAGAGAAGCGAATTTTCCTGATGCTTCCCAGTCGAATTTACCGCTGTCAACGATGACGCCGCCGATTGTTGTTCCGTGTCCACCGATGAATTTTGTTGCTGAATGGATAACAATGTCTGCACCGTACTCGATCGGTCTTACAAGGTAAGGTGTTGCAAATGTATTATCTACAACGAGCGGATCTTATGCGCATGTGCGATATTTGCAATCTTCTCAATATCTACAACGTCTGAGTTTGGATTTCCAAGTGTCTCGATATAGAGTGCTTTCGTGTTGTCCTGGATTGCTGCTTCTACTGCATCATAATCGAAGATGTCAACGAATGTGGTTGTAATTCCGTACTGTGGAAGTGTGTGCTCTAACAGGTTAAATGATCCACCGTAAATATTCTTAGCTGCTACGATATGATCTCCGTTCTGTGCGAGATTCTCGATCGTGTATGTTACTGCTGCTGCTCCGGATGCTACTGCCAGTGCTGCAACTCCGCCCTCCAGTGTGCAATACGTTTTTCGAAAATGTCTTCTGTAGGGTTTGTAAGACGTCCGTAAATGTTACCTGCATCTGCAAGTCCGAAACGTGCTGCTGCATGATCACTGTTGCGGAATACATAAGAAGATGTCTGATAGATCGGCACTGCTCTTGCGTCTGTAACCGGATCCGACTTTCCTGTCCTACGTGTAACTGTAATGTTTCAAATTTTAACTCTCTATTCTCTCTTGTGATTTTTTCGCTCATTGGGTTGATCTCCTTCTTCTTCATGATTTTATCGTTATTTGTTGATATTCTCCGTTCTGTTTCGGATTCTATATCTTTTTATTCTGTAAATAATGGTGTTGAATAATATCTGTCACCTGAATCCGGAAGTAATGCTACGATCGTCTTACCTTTGTTCTCCGGACGTTTTGCAAGTGCGATAGCTCCTGCAAGTGCAGCTCCTGATGAAATACCTACCAGAACTCCTTCTTTCTTAGCAAGAAGTTTTGCTGTCTCAAATGCTTCGTCTGCTTCTGCTTTGTAGATTTCGTCATAGATCTTCGTATCTAATGTATCCGGAACGAATCCGGCTCCGATTCCCTGAATCTTATGCGGGCCTGCTTTTCCTTCTGAAAGTACCGGTGAAGAAGCCGGCTCCAATGCTACGATCTGAACTTCCGGTTTCTGCTCTTTTAAGTAAGCACCGATTCCGGAAAGTGTTCCGCCTGTTCCGACGCTGCGATCACGATATCGACTGCTCCGTCTGTATCGTTCCAGATCTCAGGACCTGTTGTCTTCTTGTGTGCTGCCGGATTAGCAGGGTTTACAAATTGTCCCGGAACGAAGCTGTTCGGAATCTCTTTTGCAAGCTCATCTGCCTTTGCGATGGCTCCCTTCATTCCTTTTGCCCCTTCGGTAAGTACGATCTCTGCACCGTAAGCTTTCAGGATGTTTCTTCTCTCTACACTCATCGTCTCCGGCATCGTAAGAATGATTCTGTATCCTTTTGCTGCTGCAATAGATGCAAGGCCGATTCCTGTATTACCGGATGTTGGTTCAATGATCACAGAACCTTCTTTTAAGATTCCTTTTTCTTCCGCATCTTCGATCATTGCTTTTGCAATTCTGTCTTTGACGCTTCCTGCCGGATTGAGGTACTCAAGCTTTACAAGAAGTGTTGCTTCCAAACCAAGTTCTTTTTCTATATTTACTACTTCCACCAGTGGTGTATTTCCGATCAGTCCTAATGTTCCTTTATAAATCTTTGACATTTTGCTTCCTACCTTTCCTACTTTTTTGGTATGTTTTCTTGATGAATTTACTATACTACCTTAATTCCTATTTGTCAACTATGTTTAGTATGTTTTTTATATTTTTATTTTACATGCGCGCAAGCGCAACAACATCGCATTCGTCCCCACATTCGCTTTTCTTTTGTCATTATCCTGCACGCTCCCTTCCGTTCTTTAAACTAAATAAAGCCAATCCTTATATTTCCTATTGTTTTGATAGGTTTTATGGATTGGCTCTATTATATTACCACTATGTCATATTTGTCAAGTATGTTTTACAGTTTTATCTATATATCAAATCAATAACATTTAATATTCCATAACTCTCCGCAATCATCTTCAGTCCTTTTTTAATTTTTTCATGGCTATAATTCCCGGACAATAATTCATCTTCCGGCAATTCATTTAGATATCCATAGAATACAAGTGCTTTTTCTAAAGCTCCTTCTTTATTCGCATCTACAAGTGTTAGTATTTCCTCTTCCATCTTCTTAATATTGTCTATACCGCTTTGTCCGTTCGCAGCTTCTAACATTTTTTTATTTTCACCTTTAATTGCTCCATCTGAAATATCTACAGGTGTACCTATATCCTTGTTTAATAATAATTTCACCATTGTTCTGATAACTTCATTATTCATTCTTATTATATAATCCTGCTCATACATATATTTCACTCCTCCGATTACTAAATCATTCCAAAACTGGATGTTCCGAAAAAATACTTTCTCTAAAATATTATACATCCCGGTATCTTCCCGTGTACACTTTTATATCCCCAAAAGTGTCAGGTTGCATATCTTCATAACCTGACAGCTTTTTCATTTTACTAATTTCTTATATTTTATTTCCCGGATTGCAGTCAATGTGATAATGTTTCTTGATCGCAGCAAAATCCGTCGTATCCCCGAATCCCGGTGTCTGATACAGGTCTCTTGCGTAAGCCCACAGATTATCATAATCTCTCAGACGTTTCTTATTCACACGGAAGATATTATGATAAGCCACATCGAATCTTGCCAGTGTCACATATAACCGGACATCGGATTCCGTAATTTTATCTCCGAACAGATATCTTCTGTCTGCCAGTCTTTCCTCCAGCCAGTCCAGACGGTTGAATACGGTATGATAAGCTTCTTCATATGCTTCCTGACTTCTGGCAAATCCCGCTTTATACACTCCGTTATTCACTTCTCTGAAAATGATATCATTCAGGGCTTTGTTCTCCTTTTCAAAAACACAGTGCTATCCTATTACATAAAATGTCGTTCCGTCTTCATATTATAAATGACGTTTCTATACAGCCTGTGCCTTGCTTCCTTTTATCATTTCTACAAAATATGCATGCACACTTGTATCATCATTCAGTTCCGGATGAAATGCGGTTGCTAACTGATTGCCCTGTCTTGCAGCCACAACTTTTCCGTCTACTACGGCAAGTGTCTCTGCCTCTCCATAGACATCGGCGATATACGGTGCACGGATGAATGTCATCGGAATCTCGCCCAATCCCTTCATGTTCTCTTCTGTATAAAAGCTTCCAAGTTGTCTTCCATATGCATTCCGCTTTGCCAAAATATTCATCGTACCAAAACATGGAACTCCGTCTTCCACCTGCTCTGCCAAAAGAATCAGTCCGGCACAGGTTCCGAATACCGGAAGTCCATCCTCGATTTTCTTTTTTAATGTATCGTAAATGTCCAATTCGATCAGAAGCTTTCTTATCACGGTGCTCTCTCCGCCCGGAAGGATCAGACCATCAAATGGACGGTTCAGATCTTCTTTTTTGCGGATTTCAAAATGTTCTACGCCAAGACGATCGAGCATCTGCGTGTTCCAGAAAAGCTCCCTGCATTGCCAAAATTGCAATTGTCATCTTATTTTCCTCTCTCTGCCATCAGTAATTCGATTTCCTGCTCATTGATTCCAACCATCGCTTCTCCGAGATCTGTAGAAAGCTCTGCAATCAATTTTGCGTCTGTATAGTTTGTAACAGCCTTGACAATAGAAGCCGCACGTTTTGCAGGATTACCCGACTTGAAGATTCCGGAACCTACGAATACACCTTCTGCTCCAAGCTGCATCATCAGTGCCGCATCTGCCGGTGTTGCAACTCCGCCTGCTGCAAAGTTTACGACCGGAAGTTTTCCATTTTCATGAACATATTCCACAAGATCAACCGGAACCTGTAACTGTTTTGCCGCTTCGAATAATTCATCTGTTCTTAAGTTCTGGATACGGCGGATCTCCGCATTCATGGCTCTCATGTGACGTACTGCCTGTACAACATCTCCGGTTCCCGGTTCGCCTTTTGTACGGATCATGGATGCACCCTCTGCGATACGGCGGAGTGCCTCGCCGAGATCTCTTGCACCACATACAAATGGTACTTTGAATTCTTTTTTATTAATGTGGTAAATATCATCGGCCGGTGAAAGTACTTCGCTTTCATCAATATAATCAATCTCAATTGCTTCCAGGATCTGCGCTTCTACAAAATGTCCGATTCTGCATTTTGCCATAACCGGAATGGATACCGCTTCCTGAATGCCGCGGATCATCTTCGGATCGCTCATACGGGATACACCGCCTGCTGCGCGGATATCTGCCGGGATTCTTTCCAGTGCCATGACTGCACATGCACCTGCTTCTTCTGCGATCTTTGCCTGCTCCGGAGTTGTTACATCCATGATAACTCCACCTTTTAACATCTGTGCCAGCTGCTTATTCAATTCATATCTGTTCTCTTTCATAATTCCTGTACCTTTCCTATCTGTTTTATCTGTATTTTCTATATGTCTTATCATACGCTCATCTGGTATTTTTGAAACAGCCAGTTTTTATGTTTTTATGCATGCCAGTTTCGCATAAAAAATACAGCAGACTTTTGCCTGCTGTACATTCTCTTGTTTTTTATTCATTTACATTTACAGATCCAGCTTCTCGCACTTCTCTTCATGATTATTTACCAAATCCGCAAGTGTCACACTATCCACATACTGGTCGATTACTTTCTTAAGTCCTTCCCAGAACTCAAGTGTGGAACACTGATCCTGTCTCTCGCAGCGATTCGGCACGTCATCCAGACACGCAATCGGCGCAAGGCTTCCTTCTGTTGTGCGGATAATATCTCCGGCTGTATATTCTTCCGGCTCTTTCGCCAGCATATAACCACCGTTATTGCCACGATAACTTCTTACATATCCGGCCTTTGTCAGCATCGGCATAATCTGTTCCATATATTTTAATGTAATACCTGTCTTGCCGATATATCTTTCAGGCGTATATATTCCCCATTTGCATTTTCCGCCAGATCGATCATAATTCTCAGTGCATATCTGCCCTTTGTTGATATCTTCATAGTACTTCACCTTTCATCCGGGTCTCTTCTCCCGGTTCATCTCCTACTTAATTACTATGATATCACATTTTTTGACAAATGCCAATCCTCCGAACCATTCGTCCGTTATCCTTTTTCGCCTTTTTTAATCCTAGAATGTCTTCAAAGCATCAATTGTTCTCTGAATCAGATCTTCCATTGTCCATCCAAGCATAGCCGTGACTCGCCGTTGCATGGATGATCTTCTCATCGATTCCCTGTTCTTTCATGATCTCCTGCGATTTGATACAGTGTTCTTCCGGATATTTTTCAAAATCCAGATCGTGTAATCTACTTTATTTTATGCAGAGAAGACATTGCAATGGAATCACTTAGTTTTTGCCAGAAATTTTTTGTAACTGCTATCAATTGCAAATGCTCCAAGCGGTGCAGTCAGTACAATTGCAAGCACTGCTACCGTCAGAACCACATCGCCACACGCATATCCAAGTGCCAGCGGGATTCCTCCGATTGCAGCCTGTACGGTTGCTTTCGGTGTGTATGCCATCATCGTAAATAACTTTTCTTTTCCATTCATATCCGTTCCAAGCAGACATACAAAGACCCCTGCCATTCGGAAGATCAGTGCGCCACAGATTAAAACGACTGCCTTGAGTCCTACATGAGACAGATATCCGATATTTACAGTCGCACCAACCAGTACGAATAAGAATACCTCTGCTGCCACCCATAATTTCCCGCATTTCACAGATATCCTTTTTGCCACCGGTTCCCTGTATTTCTGCAGACTGACACCCAGAAACATCACCGCGATCAATGCAGAAAATGTAATTGCCGTTGTCATATGATCTTCCGCTGCTACCAATAGGAAGGAAATACTAAGCATGATCAATACCTTTACCGTATCACGGATATGTACTTTTTCATAATATTTTGCAAGAAGCCAGCCGGTTAATAATCCTATGACAATTCCCAAAATGATCGATACCGGAACATTCAGGAAACTTACCACAGATACGCCTTTTCCCTGCATAATTCCCGTAAATGTCGTAAACAGCACAATCACATATACATCATCCACGGATGCTCCGGCCAGGATCAACTGTGGGATTCCTTCCTCAGTCCCATATCCTTCTTCCATTAATTTCACCATACGGGGCACAACAACAGCCGGTGAAACTGCGGCAAGAACAGAACCTAAGATTGCCGCTTCCAACAGCGAAAGTCCAAGTAAGCGGGGTGCCAGAAGCAATATCCCAAGTAATTCAAAACTTGCCGGTACAAAGCACATCATTACCGCCGGACGCCCAATCTTCTTAAGTCCGGAAACATCAAGTCCCAGTCCTGCCCGCATCAGGATAATGATCAGGGCCATCTTCCTGAGTTCTGATGAGATGTTCAGAATATTCGGATCTAACAAATCCTGTACATACGGTCCGAGTACGATACCGGTTAGTAACATTCCCAGAAGTCCCGGCAGTTTTAATTTTTTACAGATCCAGCTCATACTCATACCACAGAGCAGGATCAGTGCAATACTTAATAACATAAAAATTCCTTCTTATTCATCTTTTTTAAACCAGGACAATAAATCCCTCCGCATTAATTTTTCCATTAAATTCAGATTCGGGTCCGAATGCTCCAACTCTCTGGAATAGCGGTATACCGTATCTACCACATCTTCCATCTCCAGCATCTTCTCATTCTTCAGCCACTGTGCCATCAGAAGTTCATGGATCAAAAGCACACTGACTACTGCCATCTGTACCTTCACATATGCCTCTCCGTCATAGACTGCACCGCAGAAATAGGTACTGATGAAATATACCAGGAGCTGCTCATACCAGATTTCATAGTCCGGCATGTGTGTATTCAGCCATGTGTGGAATTCCTGCTTATTCTTTGTATACTGTTCTTTGTACTTTGTACATTGTTCTTCACTATCGCTACAACCAATATCTCCGTAGAGTAAACTTTCTGCCTCAAGAAGATGTGGTTCCCAGTCATCCCTTAAGCGTTCCATCAGATACTGATTCTGGAACATTTTCTTAGTAAATGCATAGTCCTCATCTTCTGATAATTTTGCTTCCACAAACCGAATCGCCTTCTCTGTCTGATATTTTTCAAATACATCATCTATGGAAAATATATCTTCTCTTTTGATCCGCACCTGCAGATCATGGGCGATTGAAAGCACCAATCCTACACGCAGATTCAGCTTCTTGCTTCTGTCCTGAAGGATATCGATCATCACTTTTCTTGCATCTACCAGTTTCGAATACAGAAACGGATCAAAATCATCATATTCTTCTTCCTTGTTACTTTCATAAGTCAGAAAACGCACCGGTTCCTTTTTACCAAGCAGAATCCTTGCCACCTCCGGACAGGATACAGACAGTGTCATCTCCCTGACATCTTCAAATTCTTCCACATGCCTCGGGTACATCTTACAGGTTCTGCAAAGACTTTTTTCGCCAAGCGCAGTATACATATCACAGAGATTCTGTTCATTTAAGAATGCACAGCGCTTATTCTTATCCTGTTTAAATGTACCTTCTTTCCAGTTAATCGATTTTCTGATTCTTTTTTTGAATGATCCGGTTACTTTTTTATATTTTTTCAGTGCTGCTTCGTCTGCCACGATCTGCCAGCCGGCACAGCAGGTATCTTCACATTCTCCTGCAATGCAGGAAAATTCATGATAATAGTCTGGTATTGTATATAACATTATGCTACCTCTCTTTCCAACTTTACACAGTATAACACAATTTTTATCTCAATACATTCAAGCTGTCCGGCTTTGTAGATTTTCATAATTTTTTCATTAACTAAGCCAGCAATACTTCGCTTAACATTCCATATACACTATCCGGAAGATGCATAGCCTGTATAATTCCAAGCATTTCACTGGATGTTTTTCCTTCTTTCATATAAGCATATATCTTTTCTTTTACTTCATATTCGATTTTTGCCTGATATAATAATGCAAATATTTCTGCTGGTTTATTATTTTCCCTCAAAAGGTATCCTTTAGAAAAACTTATCGTGATCTGTTCTGTTACTTCCGTTTCCGGAATATTTACCTGACATATATGACGCTTTTCATCATATATTCTTTCTGTTTCTATCGCCTTTCCCCCAACTGTAACCTCGAGATTATCCACATCCGCAATTCCATAAAATTCCATTTTCCATGTCCTACGCTTTGGAATAACATCAAGATTTCCATTTGCCGGATGGATTATAAATTCATTTTCATTTATCCATTCCAGTTTTGTCTGCGCCCAATTTTCTTCTTTATCTTCACATGTATCTCCTGTATCTTCCATCAGTATAAATGCATTCTTTTTGCCCGGAACGATCTTAACTGCAAGTTCTTTTGGATTTTCCACACTGTTCGTATACTCTGTCAGATCTGTCAACGGAATAATTGCACCTTCCTTTGCCAGTACCGGAATATCCTCCAGCGACCGGTAAAGTTCCAGCATACGTCCACCGTCATATTTCAGTCCGCTAAAGATATCATACCATTTACCCTCCGGAATCCATGCTTTTACACACGCTGTCCCAGCTGCTTTATCCGTCGGCTCTGTAATCGGACATACAACCAACTCCGTTCCAAAATAATACTCATTTGGCACTTCATATGCTTCCGGCTGCTCTGGTTCCAGGTAATACATTGGACGTATCAATGGCTGTCCGTCATGAGAGGCATGATAATTCATCGTATAAAGATATGGAATCATTTCATGTCGAAGCTTCAAATAGCGTTTCATAATATTTTCCGATACTGCATTATAATTCCACGGTTCCTTTCCGGTGAATGCACTATTCGAACTGTGCAGACGCATAATTGGAGAGAATACACCAAACTGTATCCATCTGGTGGACAATTCTTCATCTCTGTATCCTTTCATGTGGCCGCCGATATCATGACTCCACCACCCATATCCCACATTACTTGCATTCGCTGTAAAATATGGCTGAAATGCCAGAGATTCCCAGCTAATAATCGTATCTCCGGAAAATCCGACTGGATACCTGTGACTTCCCATTCCTGCGTATCTGGAAAATGTTAATCTTCTTTTTCCTCTTCTTCCACTATCCAGATAATGGTAATGATTCAACATCCACAGCGGATCCAGCCCCGGTATTTTAGACAGTCCTCCCTGCTGCCAGTCCAGCCACCAGAAATCCACTCCCTCTTCTTCATTTGGATGATGTAAGTATTCAAAATAAGCTTTCAAAAATTTTTGAATTCTGTAACGTCAAAGTTCACAGGCTCTTCCTTTTCCCAGTCTCTCCCCATAGCTTCTGCCATCTCTTTATATTTTTCTTCATGAGCCTGCACACCTCCTGCGGGATGCACATTTAATGTTACCTTTAATCCATGGTCATGGAGCCAGGTCATAAATTCTTTCGGATCCGGGAACAGTTCTTTGTTCCATGTGTAGCCTGTCCATCCGCTTCCGTATTTCGGATCAATATCAACCAGATGCCAGTCCATATCAATCACAGATACGGAAAAAGGAATTTCTTCTTTCTCGAATCTTGTCATCAATGCTTTATATTCCTGATCATTGTAACGGTAAAATCTGCTCCACCAATTTCCAAGTGCATACCGTGGAAGCAACGGTGTCTTTCCTGTGAGATGATAGTAGTCTTTCAGACAATGCTCATATTCATGTCCATACCCCAGGAAATAAATATCAATACAATCTTCCTTTCTCGGCTCTACCCATCCATCTTCTGTTATTACAAGTGACCTGCTGTCATCTAAAATTCCATAACCAAACCTTGAGATGATTCCATGCTCCAGCTCAATCGCACCATCTGCTTCATCCAGCGTTCTTGCTGTTCCTCTGAGATCTGTTGCCTCTTCTCCGAAATGCCAGATGCTATGGTAGACACTGATATTTCCTCTGACTTGAACCGACAGACGTAATCGGTAAATTTCTGCTTATTATAAACAAGATGAATCTTATCTGTAATAATCTCCAGTGATTCCTCATTTTCTATTACCTGATATTCTGGCACTTTGAATTTACGATCTATCACACATTGTGTTGCTCTGTCTTCAAACTTTCCATCTTCACAGTACTCAAGTCTTATCATTTCTTCTGTTAATACTGTGAATCTATATTTTTCTCCCTGGATAATCGCTGCGTCTTCCGCATGCCCTTCTGTTTTTATTCTTATATAATTCTTTCCATCTCTTATCTCCTTCTTATCAATATCATACGGTTCCATATAAGGAAGAATCAGATGCTGATAGCTATTATGACATTAAAAAGTGTCGACCCTTCTGATCCTTTCTGTAAGGCAAGTGGCAGTTTTGTCCAAAATCCATCCCATGGATTGTTGATGATATTGATTTTTATATTCGGATGAATTTTTTCATACTCTTTTGCAATACTTCCAAAATATTGTTAACGCTAACCTCATTAACAAAACTAGCACTCTCAATTTCATCTGTCAACATTTCAACTTAAATACACTTTTTTTCTCTATTTTGTCTAATTTCCAGCGATATTTTTTGTATGTTATTACGTATTTTCATTTCTTTTTAGAATAATCTATAAGATATATCCTTTTTTGATATAATAAATTCATATATTTTAGATTAACGCTAACCTATCGGGGAGATTATTTATGGTAACTTTAAAAGATATCGCAGAACGTGCCGGTGTCAGTATGATGACCGTGTCACGTGTTATGAATAGTAAGGAAGGAAAAGTATCTGAAAAAACTGCATCAAGAATTCGTTCTCTCGCGGATGAAATGGGATATATTCCCAATTCGTCCGCAAGAAGTCTGGCTGCTAAATCTTCTCAGATAATTGCTGTTATCCTTAGAGATTCGAATACGTTTCATCCTCTTTCTGATCCTTATAATGCCTCTTTTTTAGGATTCATTACAAGAGAAATACAAAAGCGTGGCTTTTATGTCATGATTCATTTCGTTCAGGATTTTTCAGACATAACATTTCGTCTTCGTTCCTGGAATGCCGAGGGTGCCATTTTCCTTGGAGTATTTGACGAAGAGGTTCAAAAAATTCAAAACAGGAACAAAATTCCTCTGGTCTTTATAGACAGTTACAGTAATGTACGGCAACTTATTAATATCGGAATCGATGATTACAAAGGCGGACAACTTGCAGCTGAATATTTTCTTAAAAATGGTCATAAAACACTTGGATTTGTCGGTCCTTTTACGAAAACAGGAGGGGTTATTTCCAAACGCTATCAAGGCTTTTCTGATACTTTACTGGCTCATCAGATAACACTTTTCGATAAACATGTCTACGATCTGGAACATATGGATCCGCAGGATATCATCGATTCTATTTCGCACGATTCCTGCCCACCAACAGGTCTTTTTGTATTTTCCGATGAGACGGCCTTACAACTGATCAATATTGCTTCCAACAAAGGATGGGATATCCCTTCCCGCCTGTCGTTTATAGGTTTTGACGATCTTCCGTCCTTTTGTACTTTTTCTGACAAGCTTACGACCATTCATCAGGATATTTTCCGTAAGGCAGAAACCAGTTGTAATATTCTTTTCGAACACATTGCAACACCTGACAAGCCAAGTGAGAACATCACGCTTGATGTCAGACTTGTCGAGCGAAATTCCGTATGCAGGCTTTCATAGTCAACAAACCCCCGGGATCTTTAGGAGGTTATCTCCGTTTGCATCGATCGATACGATCAGTGGTCCGAATTCTTTACATGCGCGCTCTGTATTTTCTTTCATACCACCTTTACCGATGATCACACGTACACCAGTCTCTTTTACGAATTCGTACTCGAATTTTTCCATTCTCATACTTGTTGTCGGTCCTACAGATACCATTTCGAATTTGTCATTTTCCAGTGGACGGATGATCGGTCCTGCATGGAAGATTGCGTTGTTTCTTACATCTACAGGAAGCGTACATCTTCCTATTTTAGCATATGTAATAAATCCGGAGTTTCCGTTTTGTGTAAAATCACACGCTGGCGCTCATTGTATACTTTATGCATGTTACTCTGTTTCTAACGGTTGTAATCACAGTCGAAAAAGAACAGGTCCCGCACTCCTGCCTGACCTGTTCTTCCTGACTCTCTAATCTTCTTTTTTCCGCTTCCATCTCTCTACTGCGGTCAGAACTCCGGCCGATATACCGGACATTGCTGCCAGAACTGCAATCGGTGCTACATCTCCTGTCTTGACCGGATAGTTCCGGTAAATGGCCGTTTTTCCCGTCGGAGCTATCTCCGGCGCCTGTTCTTTTACCGAATTCGTAAATATAATCTCGTACGATTTTCCTTCTGTTCCTTCTTTTTCACCCCAAACTACTGCTTTTGGTTCTCCTGCTTCTGTACTAGTCACCCGTACCGTCACATCATATACTGCCGTATCATAAGTAACATCTGTCACATTAGCGGACTTCTGATAAATCTTATAGTGATAATCTTCCGGTTCTTCATAGCATATCGGTCCAAAGCTTTGCTTCTCGTTTTTTCCGATCTGAAGTTCTGTCCGGTCCGGCACTGGTATGCCAGCTTTCTCCGGCTCCAGCACGATTGTTCCTGCCGCACCTTGTACACTTACCGGAATCTGGATCTCCACATTCGGTGTTCCGGCATACACTGGAACTGCCATTGTACTGCCTATCCACATAAATAACATTACGCCCGCAGCTGCTATTTTCTTCACACTTCTATATCTTAGAATCTTCACTGTTTTTCTGCCACCTCCCTCTCTAATTTCCCGATCAGAACTACACGACCATTCGTCTCTGCCTCCGAGCACGTTGATAAAGCAATCAGCGAATTCTCATCCGCCACATTTACATCACGATACTGGACTGCATTCGCCTGAATATAATCAAGCAGATCCTTCAGATTCTCCTTGCGGTATCCATCCGGATGGTAAATCTTTGCATCCGCTGCAGTCACTTTCATACAGGCAAAGAACCGGATTTTCCGTGTTGCATCTGTCAGATAGAGCTTTCCTTTTTGGTGCGTTTCAAAATATTCTTTATTCGTGAAATCTACCACATCCGCAAACATTCCACCATTTTTCATGTTGTGTCCATAGACCAGATTATATGGATCGGAGAAATCATCCTTGTTCAGGCATGACAGAAAGATTGCTCCCGACAGTTCGAATTCCCCATATACATTCTTATTAATATATTCCATATCATCCTGCCCCTGCACCACCGGATAATCGATGTTGGTCTTCGGCACCTGAATCCAGGCTTTCACATCCGGATTCAATTTTTTCAGATCTTTCAGCGTCGGATTATCCTCTCCATCATCTGTCGGCCGAAACTTCAACAGTTCTTCATCTGCAAATGAATTGGCATAGATCTTATAAGTATCCCATAACGAATACATTCCATAAGAAAGCATCAGAAGGATCAGGATTCCTGCCATGATACTGAGTATCCGATTACCTACTCTTGCTGCCATCGCTGCCTTTTTCATTTCGCCACTTCCTCTCTAATGCTTTCTTATATCTTCTATCTGCTTTTTTCGCCCAACCGATTAGTCAATATCCATGTCTTTTACACGTTTTCTTCTGAAGAACAGAAGGCTGGATGCAATTGCTGCACCGATCAGTGCGATATATGGAGCAATATGAAGGAAAATTCCGGTTGGAGAGTTTGTTGTTTTATCATTTACAACAGTAATGTTCTTGTCGCCATTGTCTGCGGTTGTTCCTGCACCGGTTGCGATTGTTCCTGCTGTCGTCGATGTCTTTACATTATCAATGGTTGTTGTATAGCCATCATCTGCATAACTAGCCTCTGTTACCGTATATTCATCTGTCTCTGACAATCCAAAGATCTTTGCTGTCTCATTATCTTTCAATGTAATTGTCTTAGCCTCTCCCGACACCAGTGTGGTCGGAGCTTTTCCATCTGAAAATGTTACATAATACTGCTCTCCTGCTGCTCCGTCTACTTTTATAGTAAATTTAAAGTCTTTATTACGATTTCCCTGATTACCGGTAACCTCTTTCTTTACGGTCAGATCTTTCAAAGTATTGTGCTGACTGCTGTAATCATTCGTGAAAACTCCCTCACCCTTTGACTCCGGATTATTTTTATCTGCAAACAGATAAGAGCTGACTTCCAGATTTCCGTCATCATCGGATGTTACATACACATCAAAATACTTCTGTTCTGTGGTATAAGCAACACCTTCATACGCATTTCCGTCCTTGTCCGCTGCAACCTCAACTTACTACATAGCGAAAGATTCCGGGTTTTGCATCCTCTCCTTTTGTGAATACAGATTCATTAACATTAAGCTTTGTCGTTCCTACTGTAATTTTCTCATTTCCAATATCGCTGTCCGCCGGTACCGATGCAATGACATCCTCATCCAAAGTTACCCCCTTTGCCGGTCCTGCATATATTGCCTTCTGATTCCCACCTGCCGGCACTGCCGTTCCTGGAGCAACGGTAAATTTAAATGTAGTCTTCGGTGCATATATATTACTTTCCTTCGTAATCTGTTTTTGTGATCATCGGAGTTTTTCTTAACTTCAGTTTTCGCTATCTGAACTTTTCTGCCGCTGACACCTGCATTCCGAGCATTGCTGTCATCATTATTCCGGCAGCCGTAACAGTGGATACTTTTTTTAACATTCTCTTTTCCATCATTTCTTTTCCTTTCTTTTTCCATGTTCTGCAATCATGTTACTGATTTTACAGGTTCGATCTGCGAAGGACGGTAATCACTCTTCCCTTTATATCCTTTGCATTGACCGCACCAAAGTATCTGCTGTCTTTTGCACCTTCACGGAAATCACACAGAATGAAATACTGGTCTTTCTTTACTTTCACCGGATAGGATATGCCATCCACATAGGCCGGTGTCTTATAAAAAATATCCGGCTCATTCACAATGCTTCCGTTGATCTTCAATTCATTTTTGTCTGTAATCGCTACCTTATCTTTCTCTCTCGCCACAATACGCCCTGTATACAATGTCCCCTCTTTTTGAAATACCACAACATCCCGGTCGGAATATTTCCGTTCCAGCCTGTAATATAAGAGCAGATCTCCGGCACATATTTTCGGGACATATCCTGATTCTTCGCAGAAGTCATTCCAAAATCACGCCAAACAGGACCGCCAGCATCACTGCCAGCATGAGTAAACGGGTAAAGAACAGTATGATCTCTCTTTTTTCTTTCATGTATGCTCCTTGTCAGATGTTATTCTCCTGTCGGATCTCCCCATTTGCGGATTCCGTATACCAGTCCGAAAAATGCCAGCATTCCGAATGCTGCCCCTGTCATGACCATATACGGAGCCGAAGTCTGCCGGATTCCGGTTGCCGGCTGTACTTCTTTCGTATTCGTAAATGTCAGATCTGTATTTTCTGATAGCATATCCGAAAGTTCTTTTTTACCATTGTCCAGTTTCTGTTCCTCTTCTTCCGAAACTTTTTTTTGTAATCTGCACATCATAGTCTTCCGGTTCTTCGGAAACGATATATTCTACACCATATGGCATCGTCATCTCGATTTTTTCCATATGCCTCAGCTGGAATGTATAGACTCCATTTTCTACCGCAACTGCGTTTTTTAATTCTTCCTCACTGACTGGATTGCCCTGTGCGTCATATTTCACATAGCTGATTCCACCTGTATAGGATTTCCCGTTCAGCTTTGTCTGCACCCGGAACCGAAAGGCGTGGGTACGGTCTCCCATGTTGCCGCCGACTCTCTTTGCAATCGTCAGTACGCGGTCACTCCGGATATACCGGTTGACGAATTTTGCTTCCGATGTTGTACTTCCTGCAATCTGCCCGGATATTTCCTTTGTATCCGGTGATACCGTCAGATCATATCCATCAGGTACGGCATCATTTTCATTTACCTTATATGTTGTTCCCGGTGTCAGATTGGTAAATGTATATTCGTATGCGTTGTTTTCTGCATTCCATACCAGTCCGTCTGTATTCAACTTCAGTTCTTTTGTCTCTGTTTTTCCGTCTGGTTTCGTCAACGCACAGGTAAAGGACAGGTTCTGTAATACCTTCTGCAATGCTTCCTGGTTATCTTCCAATCCTGTAATAGCTTTCGAAATTTTTAAATTGCCCGGATGTACTTTTATGACTGGTTTCTTGTAATATTCTGTATAGTTCTGTTCTCCATACTTGTACATCAGTACTGCATGTTCATTTTGGTTCGAATAGAATCCGGTGCCTCCTGCATATGTTCCGGTTCCTGCATCTGCCTGATCTGTGTAGCCTGATGTTCTGTATTTTTCATATGCCGTTTCTGTCGGCTGGATCTTTGCAATGACTTCATAGGTATAGCCTTCCTGCAGTTTATAGTCTGCCGGAAATTGCATTTTAACGGATTTTGATGCAGAATCATAAGAAGCCGTGATTCCAAGATCTGCTGCATTAACCGGGTTTCCGGATGCATCAAAGATCTGCACCTGTGGTGCAAGGACATTTCCATCTGCTCCCTTCACCATCTCAACATTCTCACTCAGCGGATCGGAAATCGTGACATTTGTACATGCCAGTTCTGTGATCTGTTTCTGAATGTCATCGAATGCCTTGTTCAGATTCGCCAGCGTTGTTCCGGCATAAGATGCATGTTTTCCGGCTTTGACTGCTGAATTGGAAAGGTCGGTAAGTTTTTTGTAATTCCCTGACGGTCCTACACCGACCGTGAAAAAATAATCGGTCTGCATATCAGCGACTGCATCTTTTCCTGCTTCAGACTCTTTCCATCTTCGTCGCTGCTTCCATTGCCTTCTGTATAACCGTCTGATCTATATCGGAAGGTTGGATCTCCATCAGATACGAAGATCACTGCTGTCTTGGCATTCTGTCTTTTCCCATTCAGCAATCCTTCCGCACTTCTGATCCCGGCCTGATAATTGGTTCCGCCGTCCGATTCGGAGAAGTCCGATTCGTGATCGCAGATGCCTGATTCGTCCAGTTTACAGCAATCTCTGCATCATTCCATGCCTCATCCCTATATCCACCAGGCCGATAGTCTCTCTTATTTCCACTAAACGTCACAAGCGCAAATCTGACATCCAGATTCTCATTATCCGCCAGTGTATTCGTCATGCTGTTGATTGCCTGACTTGCCGCATTCCTTCTTTCCCCGTTATTTTCCCAAGTATTCTGACTGTCACGATCCATCGGATAAGCCATACTTCCGGATCTGTCCAAGACATAGATGACATCCAGCGGCGCTTTCGAAGACTCGCTGTTTACTTTTCCTTTTACTGTCAATTTCAGATCATAGGTTCCATCAGCATTCTCTGTCACCGTCTTTTCATGCTCCAGAGACATGCCAGAATCCGACGACTCTTCTCCCTCGGCATGCACCTCCCTGATACTCCCTCCCACGGGCAGCAGTACCAGGATCGCAGCGTCAGTATAGTAATGATTTTCTTTATGCTCTTCCGGCTGATAGTATGTCCCATAACGCTCCTCCATTTCTGTTTCATTTGAATGTGGCTGTTTTTCTTTACCCTCATAGTATTCTTATGTAGGAGGATGGGATTTTATTCCAGAATTTCTATTTAATGCATTATGGCGGCTGTCACCGAGGGGAAATTCTAAAGCAAAAAAGTTGACCTAAAACAAGCTCACAAAATCCAAACTCGACATTCGTCTCAGACAGTGGATTTTTTGTGAGCAAACGGTCAACTTTTTACTTAATCTTTTTTCTGATATATCTTTCATAAATTCTAAGGGCTTTTTGTTTTTCTACAAATATTTTTTCATATCCTGAATCAGTTTTTCACACGTCTTTTTCAAATTTTTTTGCCAGTAAAATGCTTTCTTTTTCTGCCTCCGAATAACGATTTAATTTCTCTGTAATGGATTTTATTCCCATATTGGCACCATCAATCATCATTCTGCTATTTTCGAAGTGTCGTCATTGAACATCATCTTTACTTCGGCACTGATCCATGCAAATGTCTCTGCTGCCTTTTCTGAAAACTTTTCTTCCTGAAGTTTTCCTTCTGATAATCTTATCGATTCTCTCTCCATCTTTTCATAATCTTCTTTATATTTAGAGAATAACTCCTGCAATTCCTGGTTTTTCAGATATACTACCAGCTGCTCGATGCTGTTCACTGCCATCCTGCAGCCCGAATTACACTCTTTCAGAATCTCATATGTTGATGTGTTCATAATACTTCCTCCTTTTTTAGATAGTCTGCTATCTTTTTATAGTTTTTCTTTCTTCATTACATAATCTTTCTTTTATAGTATTTCTCAAATTTTATTTTTTATGTCTTTAGACTAAAAAAGCCCTTGCAGATATCATTTTTATATCCGCAAAGGCTTTTCTTTCTCTCATATTCTTAATTTACCATAAAATAATTCAGACTGATTTCATTTGACGCAACATCCGCAAGGTTGACACAACTGTTTCCCATACGGTCGATCAGATGCAGGATATTTGTAAATGGTGCTGTCAGGCTTGCTTTACATTTTCCTTTATTGACACGCTGTACATGTGCTTTTCTCATCTTCAGATCCAGATCCATGATCTTATCTTTCCGTTTGATCAGCTTCTCGATCTGCACTGACTCATCTCCCTGTAATGCCTTAAGTGAATCATTGAACATCTTCTCCAGTGTCTTCAGACTCTTCTGCAGTTCATCCATCGCTTCCGGCGTATATTTGTACCGATTATCTACCTTTTCCCGTACACATTTTGCGACTTCTACACTCAGCGTTCCCATACGTTCCACATCACTTAATATATACATAAGACTCGCCGTCTGTGCTGCCTGCTGCTCTGTCATTGTTCCGGCGGAGAACAGGGATGCCAGATATTCTGTGATCTGCTCTGTCAGTTTCTTGATCTGCACTCCTTTTTCCTGCAATGGTTCCAGTTCATTCATGTCTTCTATTTTGACGATTGTGATCGTATCTGCCACAACCACTTTCACCATTTCACTCACACGAAGGATTTCCTTTGCAACCAGCTGAAGTGCTGCAGCCGGCTGACTGATAATCTTGTCATCCAGAAATACAGGTTTTGCAGGATCCATATCGACTGCTTTTCCGTCCGGGATCAGCGTCATAACAATCTTTACCATCACATTGATCAGGCAGACCCATATAAGTGTCATTGTAATGTTGAATAATGTATGTGCATTTGCAATCTGTCTTGAGATTACTTCAATCTCCGGTCCTTTCGGAGAAATGTGCTGGATCAGTAATGCAAATGGTTTCACAAACCAGATAAATAACAGACATCCAGAAATGTTGAAAATACAGTGTGCAACTGCGGTACGTTTCGCATCTTTTGTCTGACCGATACTTGCCAGAAGTGCTGTAATTGTAGTACCGATATTATCTCCAAGCAGGATCGGGATTGCTCCTGCAAGTCCAAGCATACTTGCCACGCCGTCAGGTCCCGGCTGTGATGCAAAGTTCTGCAATACTGCGATCGTTGCACTACTACTCTGTACCACCAGTGTCATAAGCGTTCCGACAAATACGCCAAGTACCGGAATATGTGCTACTCTTTCGATCAGGTCCGTGAACACCGGGCTGGATGCCAGCGGTTTCATGACATCTCCCATGGTCTCGATTCCAAGGAATAACAGACCAAATGCAAAAATTGTCTGACCGATACTTTTCACTTTTTCAGATTTCGCAATAAACGAAATAATAAATCCAATAAAAATAATGATATAAATGTAATCGCTGATCTTAAATGCAATAATCTGCGCCGTCATTGTCGTACCGATATTCGCACCAAAGATGATTGAGATTGCCTGCGGCAGACTCATAAGTCCCGCACTGACAAATCCGATTGCCATAACGGTTGTCGCACTACTACTCTGTAATACTGCTGTGGTAAGTGCACCTGCGATAACCCCAAGTACCGGGTTCTTAGTCAGAAGTGCCAGGATGCTTTTCATCTTTTCTCCTGCCGCTTTCTGCAGGCACTCACTCATCATATTCATTCCATAAATAAAGACTGCCAGACCTCCTAAAAGCCCGAATATTATCTGCAATTTTTCATTCATAATATTTTTCCATTCTCCTTCATTCGTCTTCTATAGAACCTGCCGCCGGCAGCTTCTTTCGAGCACATGATGTTCCCTCGACGTTACGGACTTATTGTAACGAAGGTGTATACAGCCTATATCAAATCTATGTTAAATCTATGTTAAATTGTACCCGGAGTTTATATTACATTAAATTCTATGAAATTATTTTCGAAAAAATGTAAAGGAATCATCAAATGTATGCAAAATTATCTGAATACTTAAGATGATTCCTTTTTATTGTTTATTCCTATTGTTTCTAATATAATGGTTCATTCTCAATCAGATATTGCAAGAATGCCTCGCAGCCTTCTTTCACATCGTCATAAGTCACATCAAAATTCCCCGTGTACCACGGATCTGCAATATCTCTTGCATCTCCTGCATATTCCAGTAACAGATGTACTTTTTGCTCCGGATCTTTCCGGATAATGCGGTTGATGTTGCGAATGTTCCACTGTTCCATGCCGATCAGGTAATCGAACTCTTCATAATCTTTTCGCGTCATCTGACGTGCTCTGTGATTCCCACACGGGATTCCTTCTTCTCTTAATTTGTTCTGTGTCCCATAGTGTACCGGATTGCCATCTTCTTCGTTACTGGTTCCAGCAGAGTCGATGTAGAAAGATGACTCCAGATTCGCTTTTTTTACTAAATCTTTCATTACATATTCTGCCATGGTTGAGCGGCAGATGTTGCCGTGGCAGATGAAAAGTACTCGAATCATAATTTTTTTCCTCTCAAAATGCGCTTTCCTGCTGCCATTTGCAGCGATTTGCGCGGTGTTAATTCTTCTTTATGTATCGGTCATTTCTGTACATAAAATGCAAATCTTAGCAAAATTTTGCAAGATGTGTACAGCAATCGTAGTAGAAACGTAGTAAAACTGCAGACATAATACTACCGGAATTAATATCCTTCAAAATAAGATATTTGTGCTCTAATATGTCCATCAATTTTATCATCGGCTTTAATACTATTTGCTAACGATCTAATTTTATATCTCTGAACATTATCTGCAACATATTCAATAATTTGAGCTGCGTTGATATTGATTTCATCATTTCTTCCGTTTCGTGCATATATTACATCTCGTGCCCAATATGCAACATTATCATATTCTTTCCAATCATGATAGCCACTTTCCATTATATCCTTTAATTGTTGAGCTTCTTTTAACGCCAATGGAAAAGCTATATCAGATATTTCTGCAAATATATCAATACACCTATCCTGAATTTGATACCAATTCCCAAATCAATGAACCATCCGAATCATTATTCAATAAGCTAATTATTTCTGTGACATTAATATTTCTATTTTTGTTATATTCACTCAAAAAAACTCAATTCTTTCATGAGCAGATTCATAACTATCACGCATAAAAATAGCACTTATTTCAGCATAAAAACTATCAATATTATCATATCTATTATTCATATCTGGAGCAATTGCTCTATATATAACAGAAGAATATTTATGTGATTTACCTGATAAATTTTGATTCATTACAAAATCAATCGTTTTTTGCCAAAGAATACATATCAGTTTAAAATCACCGTCTTTTAACAAAAACAGTTGAACTGGATCTGTAAATAATGCCCTTCCTACAGCATGCGTAGTAGTAGTCTGATGGGAATATTTGTCATCAATATCCTTTGCTAATCCAAAATCAGTTACCACCCACTCTCCTTTACTATTTCTAAGAATATTACCCGGATGAAAATCTCTATGTAATACACCATTTTTATGCAAATATCTCATGCACTCAACACATCTAAAAATAATCTTATCCTTTTCTTCGTCTGTTATTTGGTTATTTGTCAAATAATCCTCTAAGGAAATATCTGCTTTCTCCATAGAATAAATTAAAACGTCGATTGTCAAAATTGAAAACATTGATCGTAAATCCACTATTATTATGTTCCTGCATTATCTCATATTCTCTTTTAAATCTATGAACAGAACCGACATCTGACCTCTCCCTTACATTTAAAACTTTGAATACAGATAATGAATCAGTACGATTATTATATACTGTACAAAAACCGCCTTCCCCCATCTTATCATATTCCTTAAATTCAACCTCTTTTATGTATAAGCCTTTGCTATCAAACGCAAACTCTTGTCTGCTTATACTCCAACCGGCATTAATGTAAAGTAAAACATTTTCTTTTAACGAAAAGACATTATAACCTTCCTCCGATAATTGCGTAATTTTATTATCAAAATACTCTTTAAAATAATAATCAAGAAACGGCACAAAGTTATCTTCTTCCGCCAATCTTTTCAAAAATGAAACCATCATCTCAAACTAAACTCACTATGATCTAAGATATCGGTATCAATATTTGCTTCATAACAAAAAGCATAAGCATCTGTTTCAAGTTAATTGCAAGCACATAGGCAAATCCATTTTTGATTTTCCTAATAAAAATTTTTGCTATATACGTTATATCCTCTATCGTAAAATCCATTTTTTCCTCTTATATATCACTATTTTCTTCTTTTTTACTTTTCAGTCGCAACAGATATAATAATGAATACGCACGATTATATAAATATTCTATAAACTGTGAATCATTCAATGCTTCTCTTTTTTTCCTTAGCGGCATTTAGGTAATCATTGTGCCTTACATCAAAATACTCATTAGATAGTTTCATTAATTCTTCCAATTCTTTTTTTACAACAGCATAAACTTTACCATCCATATTATCACTCACACTCAAAGCCAATGCTTTATACTGCTCATTTCTACTGTCTCCTTGAGTGGATATAAGATATTGCAGAGCATCAATAATAAAGTCCAACGCACTTTTCTTTCCATCAATCTTTGCTATTAATCATATCCTCCGAAAACTGTATTTTTCGCTCAAACATCCTATAATTAATAATTTTATCAATTGGAAATGATGTTTTATATCCTTGCTTAATCAAAATACCACTTTGCAATCTATACGGTAATTTAAAAATTTTGAGTCTATCATTTACTTCTATTGTAAATTTATAGCGGCATTCTCTCGAATTCACAATCCAATACTTATATGCTATTTCTATAAAAGCTTTTATGTCTATCATATCCCCTGTATTATTTCTCAACGAATCCGGATAAGTAGTGCCTCTGTACAAGGTAAACTCATGGTCATAATCCAAATCTAAAAACCACATTCCTCCGTCCAAATTATCCCATTGCAAGTATTTTCCTTTTAACAGCTCCATACTAGGCAATTCTGTTTCAAACCAATGGATTAATGAATTCCAAAATCTTCTCTCATTTGCATTATCTTCAACAGGCTTTCCTTTGTACTCAATCCCATTATCAGCTAGATACATTATTAACAATGCTCTTGTTGTATTTGCATCTCTTATCTCGGTTCCCGTTCTTATCAACAAACTATCATGTAAATTAGGAATATCTTTTTCAAAAACATTTATTATTTCAATTAACAGATCAAAGATTTCTTCATCTGATTCTATTGCCGAATTATAATTATCAATTGCCATATCAATTTTCTTTATATAATCATTAATCAATTTTTCTTTAACCGAATTAATTTTATTTGACATTCGTTCACCTCTACACAATATAACATTCAAATTATCTTCTTAATCCTATATGCTATTTATTATATCGCCATTTTCTTCTCTTTTCCATAACAAAAAACGCCCCCCGCCTATCGCCAGAGCGCCTCCAAACAAACCTATCCCTATATAGCTTTAAACATTTTCTGTGACACCGTTTTTTCTCCTTGTGTCCGTTCCAATTCTTTTCTGGCATTCTGCAAGTCCTCCAGCCGCTTCAATTCATCCTCTGCATCCTCAAGGCCTAAATACGTATAGGTGTTAAGCGTAACTCCTATATCGCTATGCCCATAAGGTACTGCAGTGTCTTTGGATTCATGCCGGATTTCGCCATATTGCTGCAATACGTGTGCCGGCAAACATGCGGCGTGATATTCGGCATCTGCACCCGATAGATATCGTTGTACCGCTTCACCATGTGGTTAAAGCGATGTTCCAATGCATTGCCACTAACAGCAGTCCTTTGTCATCCAAAAACAGGAACCCGGTATATCCATCCACCACTTTTTCTACCTTTGGTTTCTCCCTGTCTTCGATGATGGCTTGAAAGCATTTTGCAACATCTTCTGTTACCGGAATTTTTCTTGTTCCAGCGGAAGTTTTTGTTGGCTCAATAACCAACGTCATATCGGATAATCTCTGAAGCTGGTGCTCGATATTTACAATTCGATTTTATAAATCAACATCTTTAATTGTAAGGCCGCAAAATTCTGAAATACGCATACCTGTATAAAAAAGTATATACACAACTTCATAATACTTACAGTATACATTATCATCATGAACAAATTTAAGGAACTTTCGCATTTGGTCCCGCGTTAATGCTTCCCTGGTAACACTGTCATTTACAACTACTCCAGCAAGCTCAAATCCAAACGGATTTTTATGGAGCACATCGTCATCCACCGCCATTTGAAAAGCAGGTCTTAATACGCCACGGACTGTTTTAACTGTACTATATCTTTTTCCATCCTGCTGCAGCTTTATCAGAAACAGCTTTGCGTCCGAAGTTTTGACATCGCCAATTTTCTTATAATAAAAATCTTCTTTCTTCATGAGATTCTTCACAAAATTGTAATTGGCTTTTGTATTTGGCTTTACGCCAATTCTAGTAGAAAGATATCGTTCCACCAGTTCCTCTACCGTCATACTTCTTCCTTCTGGATGCATTTGAGAATCCAAATCGTAGCCGATTTGCTTTTCAAGTTATGCTGCTTATGAACGTATCGACTGTAGCTCATCCGTCCAGAGGCTGTTCAGCTTCTTTCAATAAAAATGCATTCACATTTACGCCCTCTTTTTAAATTCCAAGATACATTCTTATGATTCCTAAAATCAGCAAATGCACCGGATAGAAAAGATAATTTACTAACTTATTCTGTTTTCCACGCTCTCCATTGTAAGTAAGTGTCAGTCCAAATCCAAGCAGAGCCCACGGCTCTTTAAACATAGAAATGTAACAAAACGGAATTCCAAGTGCCCATCTCTCATGAAAAATATAACAGAAATAACCGATCAGTACCGCATGATGTTCGTAGTCCAGACTTGCATTCATTGCTACAATGCACAACACCGCTACAATGAGAAATGATACGAAATACCACAAAGCCTTCGGTAGTGACGCCATCTTTTCTTTCAGTACATCGATCACCCAGATCATAGCAAGCACAAGTGCCAGTGTAAACATAATATTGTTCCAGTTGATTTCAACAAATCTAGACGATGTGCACATATCAAACGGAACCTCTGATATCACTCCAAATACAAGAAGTGTAACTAAATATCTCCATTTAGTGCTTGTGTGGAAATATCCTTCCACAAGAAGGAAGATAAATATCGGGAAAGCGATTCTTCCTAAAATATCAAAAAAATCACTCAATCGATTCAATGCTCCTCCATCCAGATTTGGATAGATCAATGCCTTATTCGTATGGTCAATGAACATCGATAAAAAAGCGATATATTTCAATTGCGCTCCTGAGAATATCTTGATTCGTTCTTTTATATTGTTCATAAGTTTTTCTTTTCAGACACCTTTCTTAATTTTATTCTAGTAGACAGTAAATTAATTAGCTAGACCAATATCTTCCTTTCCAAAGTTATCCATCTTATATTTCCAATGGTAGACTACTGGTACTTCATTCACCTCATCAAAGTATTTGTAGATACGGTCAATAAGTTCCTGTTTTGACGATACTCTGATTCCTTTCAACATCTGACGTGTCGTCTTACCAAAAAAGCCTTCAATCATGTTCAACCATGATCCGTGCTTTGGTGTAAAAATAAATATAAATCGACCTGGCATAGTTGCAAGAAATGCTTTGACCTTTTTACTGGTATGAACTGTATGGTT
>ENA-OQCN01000218-OQCN01000218.1-human-gut-metagenome-genome-assembly--contig:-NODE-218-length-30013-cov-2.310078_pt1 | contig 30013 bp, 38 predicted proteins | sample MGYA00242497_ERZ504576 | MGnify/ENA primary metagenome ERZ504576 (study PRJEB26092, sample SAMD00036296) | human gut metagenome | host: Homo sapiens | study: EMG produced TPA metagenomics assembly of...
AGCTGTACATCGATCGATGCTCAGACGTACGTAGCTGTACATCGATCGATGCTCAGACGTACGTAGCTGTACATCGATCGATGCTCAGACGTACGTAGCTGTACATCGATCGATGCTCAGACGTACGACTGGGGCATAATGCAGGATTATTTACCAAAGAATTCTACGGAAACTGTTACCGGGCGCTAAAGGAAGACGGATCATGGTTTATCAGCATGGCAGTCCGTTTTATGATGAGGACGAAGAATCCTGCCGGGTCATGCACAGGAAGGCCAGTCACAGCTTTCCCGTCAGCAGAGTGTATCAGGCACATATACCAACCTGCTCTTCCGGATACTGGCTGTTTGGATTTGCTTCCAAAAAATATCATCCCCTGGATGATCTGAATGTAAAACGATGGAAAGAACGGAAAATTAAGACCTGGTATTATACCACCAATCTTCATAAGGGAGCTTTTATGCTTCCGAAGTATGTGGAAGATATGCTGGAAGAAGAAGAAAAGTAGCAACTGTGAAGGTGCGTAACAATCAGGAAAAGTAACTGGGTCAGAAAGACCCTAAGAGTACATAATAGAAAACAGGAGGAAAAAAAGAATGGGAAGATTACTGATTATCGGATGCGGAGGCGTAGCAGGAGTAGCGATTCATAAGTGCTGTCAGAACAGCAAAACATTTTCAGAGATCTGCATTGCCAGCAGAACGAAAGAAAATGTGATACTTTAAAGAAAAAACTGGAAGCAACCACAGATACGAAGATCACAACGGCACAGGTAAATGCGGATAAAGTAGAAGAACTGGTTGCCCTGATCCGGTCGTATCAGCCGGATGCGGTTCTGAATGTGGCGCTGCCGTATCAGGATCTGACGATTATGGAGCTTGCCTGGAGTGTAAGGTGGATTATATCGATACCGCGAATTACGAACCGGAAGATACCGATGATCCGGAGTGGAGAGCCATCTATGAAAAACGATGCAAAGAGGCTGGATTTACTGCATATTTTGATTATTCCTGGCAGTGGGCGTATCGTGAAAGATTCAAAGAAGCGGGGATTACAGCTCTCTTGGGAAGCGGATTTGATCCGGGTGTAACCAGCGTATTTACCGCATATGCAATGAAACATTATTTTGATCAGATCGACACCATTGATATCCTGGACTGCAATGGCGGAGACCACGGATATCCATTTGCAACCAACTTTAATCCGGAGATCAACCTTCGTGAAGTATCTGCCAATGGTTCCTACTGGGAGAACGGTCACTGGGTAGAGACAGAACCGATGGAGATCAAGAGAGAATATAATTTCCCGCAGGTAGGAGAAAAAGATATGTATCTGCTTCACCATGAGGAGATAGAATCACTGGCGAAGAATGTACCTGGTGTAAAAAGAATCCGGTTCTTTATGACATTCGGACAGAGTTATCTGACACATATGAAATGTCTGGAAAATGTAGGAATGCTTTCCACTTCTCCAATCAATTATGAAGGAAGAGAAATCGTTCCGATTCAGTTTCTGAAAGCACTGCTCCCGGATCCGGCATCTCTTGGTCCGCGTACTGTGGGAAAGACAAATATCGGCTGTATCTTCACCGGAAAGAAAGACGGAAAAGAAAAGACGATTTATATTTATAATGTGTGTGATCACCAGGAATGCTACAAAGAAGTTGGCTCCCAGGCAATCTCTTATACGACAGGTGTTCCTGCAATGATCGGTGCGGCGCTGGTTGTGGATAAAGTATGGGATAAAGACGGCGTCTCAATATCGAAGAATTTGATCCGGATCGTTTATGGATATGCTGAATCAGTATGGTCTGCCGTGGGTTGTGGATGAAGATCCACAGATCGTAGAATGATGTGGAAAGATCTGCCAACTCCCTGTTACGTGCAGATGAGAAAAAGTTAAAAGAAAATCTCAGGATTCTTCAGAAACTGGAGAAGGACACGGGCTGTCATGTGTTGCTGGCACAGAAGGCGTTTTCCATGTTTTCTCTGTACCCGATGATTGGAACCTTTATCAGCGGAACACGGCCAGCGGGCTTTATGAAGCCCGCCTTGGCAGGGAAGAGATGGGAAAAGAAAATCATGTGTTTGCACCGGCGTATAAGGAAGCCGATATGAAAGAACTGGTGAAAATCTGTGATCATATCGTGTTCAATTCCTTCCGACAGTATGAAAAATATAAAGAGTTATGTAAACAAAGCGCACAGATCCGGGAAGATGGAAAACCGGTCAGCGTGGGAATCCGGGTGAATCCGGAATGTTCCACACAGGAAGGTCATGAGATTTATGATCCATGCGGACCGGGATCACGGCTTGGTGTGACGAAGGCAGAGTTTCGGGAAGATCTGCTGGAAGGTGTGGAAGGGCTTCATTTTCATACGCTCTGTGAGCAGGATGCCGATGATCTGGTGATTACGTTTCGGGCTTTTGAAGAAAAGTTTGGTAAGTATCTGAAAAAGATGAAATGGCTGAATCTGGGAGGAGGCCACCATATCACAAGACCGGGTTATCAGCTGAAACAGTTAAAACAGTTGATCGCCTATATTCGGGCAACCTATCAGGTAGAAGTATATCTGGAACCCGGAGAGGCTATAGCTTTAAATGCCGGATATCTGGTGACAGAAGTGCAGGATATCGTGAAAAATGGAATGGAGATCCTGATTTTGGATGCGTCCGCGGCCTGTCATATGCCGGATGTACTGGAAATGCCCTATCGTCCGCCTCTGCGGGGCGGGTACGAACCGGGAGAAAAAACATATACGTACCGGTTATCCAGCATGACCTGTCTTGCCGGGGATGTGATTGGGGATTACAGTTTTGAACATCCGGTAGCGATCGGAGATCGTCTGGTCTTTGAAGATATGGCGATTTATTCTATGGTGAAAAATAATACCTTTAATGGTATGCCGCTTCCGGGAATCGCTTTGTTGAAGGAAGATGGAACGGTGGAGATGATAAAGACATTCGGGTACGAGGATTTTAAAGAGAGACTGTCGTAACATCACAGAATATCCTGAGAGATCATTGGATTCTTCAGAGAGTATTTGATATTTGCAGAAACACCAGGAGAAAAACAGGAGACAGGAAGACATGGACAGCGGAAAAAAGACAATAAATCATGTAGAAATAAGAAAGATTCTGCCGGTGCAGGATGGGTATCGGATGCCAGGGGAATATGAGCCGCACCGGGGCTGTATTCTGATTTGGCCGGAACGGCCGGGATCCTGGCGAAATGGTGCACGGGAGGCAAAAAAAGCATTTGCAGACGTAATCCGGGCAATTGCAAAAAGTGAAGAAGTTTATCTTGCGGCAAGTGGGAAGACATTTTCAGAGGCGGAAAAGCTGGCACAGCGTCTGCAGACAGATGAAGCATTGTATCCGATAAGGTTTTTACGGCAGAGACCGACGATGCCTGGGCCAGAGATGTGGGACCAACCTTTGTGACGGATGGACAGGAAGTAAGGGGAATCAACTGGGAGTTTAACGCCTGGGGAGGAACCGAAGACGGACTGTACGCTTCATGGGAAAAAGACAATCGTTTTGCTCCCTTCTTTTGCGAGAAAGAGGGATACACCTGGTATGACGCAAGGCCGTTTGTGCTGGAAGGCGGTTCTGTCCACAGCGATGGAGAGGGAACCGTGATGGTGACCGAATCCTGTCTGCTCAGTAAGGGCAGAAATCCGGATCTTACCCAAGAGGAGATTACAGAAAAACTGAAAGCCTATCTGGGGCCGAAAAAGTGCTGTGGCTGCCCCGGGGAATCTATATGGATGAGACCAACGAGCATGTGGACAATGTCTGTGCATTCTTAAAACCGGGTGAGGTGATTCTTGCCTGGACAGACAACAGGAAGATCCTCAGTATCCGTTATCCATGGCGTGTCTGGGATATCTGGAAGGAGAGACAGATGCAAAGGGAAGAAAAATCACTGTGCATAAACTTCCGATCCCGGATCACCCGGTCTGCGTGACCAGAGAGGAACTGGAAGGATATGTATTTGAAGAAGGCGAGGATGTCCGGGAAGAGGGAGAACGTCTGGCAGCTTCTTATGTAAACTTCTATTTTTCCAACGGTGCTGTGGTACTGCCGGCATTTGGCGGGGAAAATGAAGAAAGCGACCGGAGAGCAGCACAGATTCTGGGAAAACTTTGTCCGGATCGTGAGATTATCCCGGTATATGCCAGAGATATCCTGACAGGGGGAGGAAATATCCACTGTATTACGCAGCAGATTCCGGCAGGGAAAAGACGAAACGAACAGAAGCGGTGAGAAGAGCTGGTAAAAGTCCCATGAAAAGGACAAAAGTACCGGGGTGACAGGAGGAAAGAGAACATGGGAAAAAGACAGGTGACGGTGGCAGCAGTGCAGATGCAGTGTACCAATCATCCGCAGGAAAACCTTAAAAAAGCAGAAAAAATGGTACGTCAGGCAGCTGCCGCCGGTGCACAGATCATTTTGCTCTCGGAACTTTTTGAGAGAGAATATTTCTGTCAGCAGAGGAGATATGATTTTTACAGTTATGCGAAGCCTGTGGAAGAAAATGAAGCGGTATGCTGGGGACGGAAGCTGGCGAAGGAACTGAAAGTGGTTTTACCGATCAGTTTTTATGAAAAAGAGGTCAATAATCTCTATAATTCGGTAGCCTGCATCGATGCGGATGGAGAACTACTCGGGGTATATCGGAAAACACATATTCCCGATGATCATTATTATCAGGAGAAATTTTATTTTACACCGGGAGACACCGGTTTCCGGGTGTTTGACACCAGATATGGAAAGATCGGTGTGGGAATCTGCTGGGATCAGTGGTTCCCGGAGACTGCACGGTGTATGGCTTTAGAAGGAGCAGAACTGCTCTTTTACCCGACAGCAATTGGTTCCGAACCGATCCTCGCATGTGACAGTATGCCACACTGGCGTCGTTGTATGCAGGGACATGCAGCGATGAATCTGATGCCGGTGATCGCGGCCAACCGGATCGGCAAAGAGGAAGTAAAACCCTGTGCGGAAAATGGCGGGCAGGAATCATCACTGATTTTTTACGGTTCCTCTTTTATCACGGATGAAACAGGAGAACTCTTACAGACAGCTTCCCGGGATCAGGAAGAAATACTGACAGAGACATTTGATCTGGACGAACTGGCAGCAAAACGTCTGGAATGGGGACTGTTCCGTGACCGCAGACCAAAGTGCTATGGGAAAATTACAGAGTAGGCGCAAGAGCGGGTAAATAAAACATCCCGGAAAGGAACGGGAAAAACTGTTCCTTTCGGGATGTTTCTATTTACAATTTGTGAATCAAAATTTGTGCTTATACGAAATGACTGTCACAAAATATATCAAACGTAGAACAATATATTTTATGCCAGTACTTTTCCTTCCGGGAATGCAGTGCGGAATACGAAACGCACCAGCGGTCCGGCTACGAGCAGCTGGAATGCAGAGCCATGATAAAGTTCTTTGGGATGTTGGTCATCCAGATCATTAGCAGCTGAGACCATGCGCCGGAGCGGACACATCCTTCTACAGCACCATACATGGACATGATGATCACCATCGGTACGACCATGGAACAGGATACACAGATGACTTTTTTCAGTACACTGTCTTCCGGTTTTACCAGATAGGTAATGCGAACTTTTTCGCCAGACCGGATACCAGGAACCAGTCACAGCACATGGCAAATACATAAGCAATCGGGAAGCCCAGCCATCCTTCTTTTAGCACTTCCAGGGAAAAACCTCCCATATGCAGGGTGACATTATACATACTCATCCAGAGCACCATGCAAAAACACATCAGGACGGTGTAAATTAAACTTTCTCTTTTATTCTGCGGCATACTTGTTACTCCTTTTTCTCTTTCAAATCTTACTTGGTTTTTTACAGCGTTGATTATTATAACGTAGTCTTTGGTGTTTCGTAAGTGTTATTTTTCTGACAAATCCAGTGCATCAGAGCCAATTGCCCGGGTATCTGTTGTAAATTACCTGCTACCGGCGAATGTAATAGGAGACTTTCCACAAAGTTTTCCTCCACCGGGGACGGAGTTCCGTGGATATCACGGATGAATCCATTGGAGCCTGTGGAAAACTGTGAGAAAAATCTACCGAGAAAACTGGAAGTCTGAGAGAAGTATGATAAAATGTATCAGTAAGTGTGATTGGAAACAGTCGCGAAAACAGTATGAAGGAGGACCCAATCATGAAGGTTACGAAAGAAACCACTATGGGCGAGATGCTGGAACTGGATGGCGGAATCGCTGTGATCCTGATGCAGGCTGGTATGCACTGTGTAGGATGCCCGTCTTCTATCGGAGAATCTCTGGAAGAAGCATGCATGGTGCATGGTCTGGATGCAGACGTTGTTCTGGCAAATATTAACGAATATCTGAGCAGCAAAAACGCGTAAGTCGTAGAAGCGGTTCAAATCTTAAGATCCTCAGTTTCCGGTTGGTGTAAGAAGCACCTGTCGGAACTGAGGATTTTTAAGTTTTGGCAGAGTATACAAAAAGCATATGGCAAATTTGGACTTGTTGCCATATTATCAACAAGTCTATTATTTCTTATAATCAGTAAAAAGGAAACTATTTTAACAGAAAAAGAGGATAAAAATGAATAAAGACAATTATATCCACACGCCATACAACGATGAATGGATCGCGCAGCGGGCGGATCCGTTTGTGTACCGCCACACGGACGGAACCTGCTATTTTACCGCATCCGTACCGGCTTATGACCGGATTATTCTGCGTGCTGCGAACGATCTGGGTGGTCTGGTACATGCGGAGGAGAAAACCCTCTGGGTGAGACATGAAAGCGGACCGCAGAGCATCCATATCTGGGCACCGGAGATTCACTATCTGTTTGGCGGATGGTATATCTACTATGCAGCCGGGGATAAAGATGACATCTGGAACATCCGTCCGTATGTCCTGCATTGCAAGGGGCAGAATCCGATGAAAGATGAATGGGAAGAACTTGGCATGATGCAGGCGGCAGACAGCGATGAATTTTCGTTCCATGCCTTTTCTCTGGACGCGACGGTGTTTGAACACCGGGGAGAATGGTATTATATCTGGGCGGAAAAAACGGGTGTCGGTCGCCAGATTTCCAATCTGTATATCGGAAAAATGGCAGCAGCCAACAAACTCTGCACGGATCAGGTATTGTTGACAACACCGGATTATGACTGGGAGCGGGTGGATTTCTGGGTAAATGAAGGACCGGCGATCTTAAAACATGACGGAAAGATTTTTCTGACTTTTTCCGCAAGCGCGACGGGAGCATGCTACTGCATGGGAATGATGTATATCGATGAAAATGCAGATCTGCTGGATCCGCATGCATGGACGAAACTGCGGCATTCGGTACTGAAAACCGACGAAGAAAAGGGGATTTACGGACCGGGGCACAACTGCTTTGTAAAGGCAGAAGATGGTGTGACGGATCTTTGTGTCTATCATGCCCGCCCGTATGACGAGATCATCGGAGATCCACTGTACGACCCAAACCGCCATGCGAGAATCATGAAAGTGACGTATGACGAAAAAGGATTCCCGGTATTTGTGTACCAGAAGGTGGAAGAAACAGAGTATTTGTAAACGGATATTTGAAAATATATTTATACATAAAAATATGGAGGAACAACATGGCAAAATTAGTAATCAATGCAGAACGAAAACTTTCCCATATCAATAAAGAACTGCAGGGACATTTTTCCGAGCATCTGGGAAGGTGTATCTATGAGGGACTGTATGTGGGAGAAAATTCTGAAATCCCGAACGTCAACGGGATGCGTACCGATGTGGTGGAAGCCTTAAAACAGATCCGTATCCCGGTACTTCGCTGGCCGGGTGGATGTTTCGCTGACGAATATCACTGGAAAGACGGCATCGGACCGAAAGAAGGAAGAAAGAAAATCGTCAACACCCACTGGGGCGGCGTGGTAGAAGACAACAGCTTCGGAACGCACGAATCTTCGAGCTGTGCCGTCAGCTGGGCTGTGAGACTTATATCAACGGCAACATGGGAAGCGGAACCGTACAGGAAATGTCTGAGTGGGTAGAATACATGACCTTCGAGGGCGTATCCCCGATGGCAGACCTGAGAACGAAAAACGGTCACAAAGAAGCGTGGACGGTAGATTACTTTGGTGTGGGAAATGAAAACTGGGGTTGTGGCGGTAACATGAACCCGGATTTTTATGGAAATATGTACCGCAGATACCAGACATATGTGCGGAACTATGCCGGAAACAAACCGATCAAAAAGATCGCCTGCGGAGCCAATGTGGACGATTATGAATGGACAGAAGAAGTGATGAAGACCACTTTCCGCCGGAACGAACCGGGTCAGCACGGATTCATGGACGGGCTGTCTCTGCACTACTACACCCATCCGGGCGGATGGTTAAACAAAGGAAGCGCTACCGAATTTGATGAGAAAAAATGGTACCAGACCATGAAAAAGACCTGGTACATGGACGAACTGATCACCCGTCATGGAGCTATCATGGACAAATACGACCCGAAAAAAGAAGTTGGAATGATCGTCGATGAATGGGGAACCTGGTTTGAAGTAGAACCGGGAACCAACCCGGGATTCCTGTATCAGCAGAATACCATGCGCGATGCCCTGGTAGCAGGTATCAATCTGAATATCTTTAATAAACACAGTGATCGTGTAAAAATGGCAAATATCGCCCAGATGATAAACGTCTTGCAGGCCGTAATCCTGACCGAAGGCAGCAAAATGATCAAGACCCCGACCTATCATGTATTTGATATGTACAAATACCATCAGGACGCAGATCTCTTGGACAGCACCCTGGAGACAGAAACCGTCGGACTCGAAGAAGAAAACATGGTACCAAACCTGTCCGAGTCGGTATCCATTGATGCAGACGGCGTGATGCACGTCACCATGACCAACCTGGATCTGGAACACGCCTACCCGATCGAGACAACGATCCTCGGCAAAAAAGTAGAATCCATTAAAGCCCAGATCGTAACCCAGGAAATGCACGCCAAAAACACCTTCGAAGACCCGGAAAACGTAACCGTCCAGTCCTTCGAGGGCGTAGAAAAAGTACACGCCGGAATCAAATTCACCATTCCGGCCTGCAGTGTACTGCACATTGCACTGAAATAAAGTCCGCGTGAAAATCGCGGAGCAATCCCTGCGATACCAAAAGGGTGGCCTGTTATACAGGCTGCCCTTTTCCGGTAAAATGACACGATATAAAAAACAGAGAAAGAAAAAACAATGGACACATTCACAAGAATCTGCAAAAAATGTCTGCTTCGTGAAATGAGCGAAGCAGACACCTACAAAACCATGTACGAATACATCGCCAACCTGAACCCCGACGACAAAACCCCGGATCAGGAATACGAAACCCGCCTGTCCCAGTGCAAAACCTGCGACCACCTGCTCTCCGGTATGTGCCGCATCTGCGGCTGCTATGTAGAAATGCGCGCCGCCATAACCCACCGCCACTGCCCGGATATTCATCCGAGATGGTGAAAATTGATCCAAATGGAGAAAACTGTTTTGCCGCGCTGCGGACAGTCTGTTTAAGCAAAAACTAATGCGAAAACAGGCTGTCTTTTTTACTAAGCAGTTATAATAAAAAAACAATTTAAAGAGTAAACAGTTTCCAAGGGAACTGTTCAATACCCTAAAAGTTACAAGCCATATGTCACTTATTGAACAGTAACTTCCGAAATTCAAACATAAATAATCCAATCAGACCAATTCGGAAACAATTATAATAGAGGAATGTCTAAGATCATTCAAAACACTATACTCATAAGTTATTCAAACTTCCAAAATCAAAAACAATATAGTAAAGGAAAAATAAGTAATAAGTTTCATCGAACAAACCAGTCTCAACGAAAGCCAGAAGCGGGAGGGCGGGGAGTGCCGGGCAGACAGCCTTTTGCTGGTGCTTTTAGCAAAGATGAGATCCGGCACCTACGTAGACTTTCGCGAGGGTCCGCCGACCCTCGTGAACATAGTCGGAGTTGGTGACTAGCTCAGATTTGCGTTACCAGCGGCTGTCTGCCCGGCGCTCCCCGCCTCCCGCTTCGTCCGTCTTGAACTAAACTAATTTATTTCCCCTCACACATCCGCAAAAACTCCCGATGCACCCGTTCATCCTCATCCAGCTCCGGATGAAACGCCAGCGCCATCTGCTTCCCATACCGAACCGCCACAATCCGATCCTGTACTACAGCCAGTACCTCAACTCCATCCGAAACATCCGCCACATAAGGCGCCCGGATAAACGTCATAGGAATCTCCCCAATTCCTTTAAACTCTGCTTCCGTGTGAAAACTCCCCAACTGCCGTCCATAAGCATTCCTCTTCACCGTCATCGGAACCGTCTGAAGATGCACCATCGCATCCCCCTCCAGCGAATCCGCCAGAAGAATCATTCCCGCACAGGTAGCCAAAACCGGAAGCCCCTCCTTAATCTGCTTCCGGATCGTATCAAACATCCCAAGCTCCCGTAAAAGCTTCCCCTGTACCGTACTTTCGCCGCCGGGAAGAACCAGCCCGTCATAAGACTGGTTCAGATCCTCCGCCTTGCGAAGCTCCACACAGGAAGCCCCAAGCACTTCCAGTTTCCGCTCGTGCTCGATAAAAGCTCCCTGTACGGCAAGAACTGCAATTTTCATCTTATTTTCCCCTTTCTGCCATCAGAAGCTGAATCTCAGATTCGTTGATACCGACCATCGCTTCCCCGAGATCCTCAGATAATCTGGCGATCATCTTCGCATCTGTATAATTCGTAACCGCTTTCACAATCGCATTTGCTCTCTTCTCCGGATTGCCTGATTTGAAGATACCGGATCCTACGAAGACACCCTCGGCACCCAGCTGCATCATCAAAGCTGCATCTGCAGGAGTAGCCACACCTCCGGCTGCAAAATTAACCACCGGAAGCTTTCCATTTTCATGTACATAAGCAACCAGATCAAAAGGTACCTGTAACTGCTTTGCAATCTCAAAAAGCTCATCCTCACGCATGCCTTTGATCTGTGCGATCGCACTGTTCATTTTACGCATATGACGTACCGCCTGCACGATATCACCGGTACCAGGTTCTCCTTTGGTACGGATCATGGAAGCACCCTCGTTGATCCGGCGAAGCGCCTCGCCAGATCCTTTGCGCCACATACAAAAGGTACTTTAAAGTTTTTCTTATTGATATGGTACACATCATCTGCAGGAGAGAGCACTTCACTCTCATCGATATAGTCAATCTCGATCGCCTCGAGAACCTGAGCCTCCACAAAATGACCGATTCGGCATTTGGCCATAACCGGATAGTAACAGCATTCTGGATCCCCTGAATCATCTTCGGATCACTCATACGGGAAACACCGCCGGCTGCACGGATATCTGCAGGTATCGTTCCAGAGCCATGACAGCACAGGCACCTGCTGCTTCCGCAATCTTTGCCTGCTCCGGTGTGGTGACATCCATGATGACACCGCCCTTTAACATCTGTGCCAGTTCCTTGTTCAGTTCGTATCTGTTTTCCATAATAATAATATTCCTCCTTAAGTAGTAGGTTAATCTCTTGAAAAAAATGTATGGGTAGATTATAATGCTAAAGTGGATATGAAAAAATCATCAAAATAAATATATTCAGTAAGGCCAGACAGGAGAAAAGAAGAACAATGCTGACGTATAATTTCACAAATATAGGGTCAGATTCCATGTATGAATATCTGTACAAATGCATCAAAAACGATATTTTACAGGGGACTTTGCAGGCAGGAGAAAAACTTCCCTCCAAGCGGAGTTTTGCAAAAAATCTGGGTATCAGCGTGATCACTGTAGAAAATGCCTATGAGCAGCTGATCGCGGAGGGCTATATTTATTCCATGCCCAAAAGAGGATTCTATGTAACGGACTTTAAAGGGGTGCTGGAGACAAAACAGAGAGAAGAAGTGCAGGAGATTATTCCCATGACCAGTGGAGAAAACAGCTATCTGGCTGATTTTACCAGCAATCAGACCGAGGCCGATCAGTTTCCATTTACCATCTGGGCGAAGATGGTCAGGGAGGTGTTAAGCGACAGCCGGATTCAGTTGATGACTAATCCACCCTGTGGAGGAATCATGTCACTCAGACAGTCCATCGCGGGCTATCTGAAAGATTTCAGGGGTATGACGGTACAGCCGGAGCAGATCATCATAGGAGCCGGAACCGAGTACCTGTACGGTCTGCTGATCCAGCTTCTGGGACACGAGGCAGTCTATGCGGTGGAAAATCCGGGATATCAGAAGATCGGGAAAATCTATCGGAACTATCAGGTAAACTGGACATACATCGATATGGATGATGAAGGCGTGGAAGTTTCTCAGTTAGAAGAAAAAAAGGTAGATATCGTACATATTTCTCCCATCCCATCATTATCCGACCGGAATTGTGATGCCGATCAGCCGCCGTTATGAACTTCTTGGCTGGGCTTCAAAAGGAGAAGGCAGGTACATCATCGAGGACGATTACGACAGTGAACTGCGTCTGGGCGGGAAACCGATCCCCACACTGCAAAGTATCGATATTTCCGAAAAAGTTATTTATATGAATACCTTTACAAAGACGCTGGCTTCTACTGTACGTATCAGTTATATGATCCTGCCGCGTCCGCTTCTGGAACAGTTTTATCAGAAATTATCATTTTATTCCTGTACGGTATCAAACTTGAACAATATACCCTGGATCTGTTTATCAAAGAAGGATATTTCGAAAAACATATTAACAGGCTGCGCAATTACTATCAAAATAAGAAAAATGGATTCTTATCTGCGATATGGGATAGTGGTCTGCACAAATGTGTGGAAATATCCGGGGAAGAGGCCGGTGTGCATTTCTTGATGAAACTGAAAACGGAGAAAGCTGAGGAGAATGTAATAGAGCTGGCAAAAGCCAGGGCATCAAGCTGTCACCACTTTCCAAGTTCTACTATGAAAAGAAGGCAGGAATTGAAAACACGTATGTAATGAATTATTCTTCGGTAGATATGGAGCGGATCAGAAAGATTGTAAGAGGGCTGGAGAAAATCTGCTGAAAAAATGAGAAAATAAAACGGGATGCACCTGGAATCATTTTCGATGTCCGGGTGTATCCCGTTTTCTGCACTTATGTAATTAATTGTTTTATTCGTCTAACTTGATTTTCTCCTTCAGAACCACACAGCAGCCAGGTCACCGATGACATTGACACAGGTTGCACCCATGTCACACAGGGTGTTGATACTGATGTAGACACCCATAACGCCGGCCGGAAGCCCTGCCATGGTAGCAAGAGCTGCGAAAGAAGCAATGGCTCCGCCGGGGATACCCGGAGTTCCCACAGAAAGGAGAACGTTGGCTAACAGGATGATGATCATCATGCTGATGCTTACGTTAATACCGCAGGCATTAGCGAAGAACATGATCATAAAGGACATCAGGATGGATACCGCATCCATGTTGACGGTGGCTCCCAGAGGAATGGTGATACTGGTGATCTTGTTGGAAACACCGAGTTCTTCTTCCACACACTGTTTGCTGATCGGGATGGTAGCGGAACTGGAACAGGTTCCGAAGGCATTCAGAGCAGCAGGCATGATGGCCTTGAAGAATTTGACCGGGCTTGTCTTACCAAGAATTTTTACGGATCCTCCATAGATGAACAGTGCAAATCCGTAGAAGTTACATACAGAATGATCAGCTGGGTAGCCAGAGACAGGATCGTCTTGGTTCCGTTGGCTTCTACAACCGGTACGATGGTACAGAAGACACCGATCGGGGTAAAATACATCACGGTGCTGATGATCTTCAGACATACCTCGTTACAGGAATCAATCAGATGTAACAGAGGTTCCCCTTTTTCTTTGATCGCCAACAGGGTAAAACCGATGATAACGGCAAATACCAGAACCTGAAGCATATTTCCGTTGGCAAAAGCAGCTACCGGATTGGACGGGATCAGATTTTTTACGGTATCCAGGATGCTAGTCATCTCGGTAGCCTGGATATCGGAAGTTGCCATCTCGAAGTTAACTCCTTTTCCAAGGCGGATCAGACGTGGATGATCAGTCCTGCCAGACTGGCAAGTCCGGTGGTACACAGGAAAAAGATCATGGAATAACCGGTGATCTTTCCGGTGGTACGGGCATTACCGATACTGGTGATACCCATGATGATGGAACAGAAGACCAGAGGGAAGATCATCATATTCAGTGCATTCATATAGATGCTTCCCAGAAGACTGGTGATGGTCAGTACAGGTTCAAATCGTCCAGCCAGAAAAAGTCCGGTCAGAATACCGAGAATCAGGCCGATAAAGATTGCACCTGTGATATGTTTTTGATACCACGTATAAAACTTTTTCATAGATTTCCTCCTCTAAAAAAATATGAAATATTCTACCATAAAGATATTAAGCAAATATTACACAAAAATTACACGGAGAAATATTTTGAAGAAATATTGACGGAAAACGGGTATCTGGCATATAATAACACCGATTATATTGCGATATGTTTTTGACAATGTCGTGATATAATTCCTTTATCTGACAAATAAGCCAAAATGATATCATCGAAGATGAGCTTACATGCATTTTGGTCCGTACCTGTGAAGGTATGGAACAGTTACGAAAACGCAATGATTCAGCGGCTGTCGGAAGGCAGCCGGACAAGAGGAGGCAAACATGAACAAATATGTGGAAAATCCTTCTGCATGGACTGCACCGGTGATCCCGGAGAAGATCCCACAGGGCGACATGCCAGGAGACAAGATCGAGATTGGTGAAGATCACATCAACAAAGCAAACCTGATCTTCAGAGAACTTTTAGGACAGATCAGAGAACTGAAAAAAGAAGACGCAGACCGCAAGATCGTACTGACTGTATGCGGTGGATCCGGAGTAGGAAAATCAGAGACCGCTTCTCTGCTTTCTTTCTATTTTAATCAGATTGGCATGAAGCTATACACTGTCCGGAGATAACTATCCGCACAGAATTCCAAAGTACAACGATGCAGAACGTCTTCATGTATTTCGTGAGAGCGCGATCCGCGGTATGGTAAAAGACGGAACATTTACAAAGAAAGATTCGACATCATCCATGAAAGACAGATTGCAGGAATGGATGCAGATCCGAAGCTGAAAGAGAGCTACGACTGGTATGAATCTTATCTGGAGAATGGTAAGACAGGCCTGAGAGGATATCTTGGTACCCTGAATGAAATCGATTTCAAAGAAGTGGAAGAAATCGTTGAAAGCTTTAAAAACAAGGCAGAAAAGATCTGGCTGAAACGGATGGGAAGAGAAGATACCGAACTGTGGTATGAAGAAGTGGATTTCTCTGATACCGAGATCCTGATCATCGAGTGGACACACGGAAACAGTGACAATTACAAGGGTGTAGATATCCCGGTTCTGTTAAACAGCACTCCGCAGGAGACTATGGCACACAGAAAAGCAAGAAATCGTGACGGTGCTGTAGACAGCCCATTTACCACCATGGTACTGGAATTGGAACAGGATATGCTGGAGAGCCAGGCTCATAAAGCGAAAGTGATCGTATCCAAAGCAGGAAAACTGTTATCCTATGACGAATACAAAGAGATCATGGATCAGGGAAGAATATAAGGAGAGAGAAGCATGAGTAAAATGACCGTTACAGCAGATGCAAAACCGATGTTAAATGCATATCCGGACAGCGTAGGCGGAACCCTCAGTGATATCACCGGATTTTTACAGAAACCGGAATTAAAGGATGTATTTTCTTCCTTTTATATTCTGCCCAGCGTATTTAATACGGATCTTGATCGCGGGTTCTCTGTAATCGATTACACATTGAATGAAGAACTGGCAGATAAAAAAGATCTGGAAGCACTGGAAGAACTGGGAATTAATCTGAAACTGGATTTTATCCTGAACCATGCTTCTGTATTATCCAGACAGTTTCAGGATATCCTGAAAACGGCGACGACTCCAAATACCGTGATTTCTTTATCGACTGGAACAAGTTCTGGGAAGGAAAGGGAACCATGACTGAAGAAGGATATATCCAGCCGGATCAGGAACTGATCGAGCATATGTTCTTCCGTAAACCGGGGCTTCCCATCCTGATGGTACGTTTCCCGGACGGAAAAAATGTGCCTTACTGGAATACGTTCTACCAGGAAATTAAATATCCGGTACTGGATGCACAGGATATTATGCAGGTGGCAAAGGTACAGTATTACAAAGCAGATCTGATCGCGAAGAAAGTCAATGAGGAGATTGCAGCAGGTAAAAAACCGTCAGAACTCAGCATTGATACTTTCTGCAAAGACAGCGTGGTAGAACTTCTGGAGAGCAAGAGAAAATATCTGGGACAGATGGATCTAAATATCAAATCTCCACTGGTATGGGAGTTTTATGACGAAACACTGAAGACGCTGGCTGCATATGGAGCAAAGATCGTGCGTCTGGACGCATTTGCTTATGCACCGAAGGAGCCGGGAGAAAAAAACTTCCTGAATGAGCCGGGAACATGGGAAGTACTTGAAAAAGTACGAAAACTGGCAGACAAATACAATCTGACTCTTCTTCCGGAGATCCATGCAAGCTATGGAGAGAAGAACTATGAACAGATTGCAAAACAGGGTTACATGACCTACGATTTCTTCCTTCCGGGAATGATCATCGATGCACTGGAAAGCGGCAACGGTTCCACTCGTGGAAAAATGGGCAAAAAGGAACTGATGGAAAAAGAAATCCAATGTAGTCAACATGCTGGGCTGCCACGATGGAATCCCGCTTCTGGATCTGAAGGGGCTGATCCCGGAAGAAAGAATCCAGCAGATCATCGACACTGTTGTTGCAAGAGGCGGATATGTGAAAGATCTTCATGGTCAGAAAAATGTATATTATCAGGTAAATGCAACTTATTACAGTGCACTGGGCGAAGATGACAAAAAAATGCTTATGGCCAGAGCACTGCAGATGTTCATGCCTGGAAACCGCAGGATGGTACTTGGATCTTTTCGCTGGCAAGAACGACCACGAGGCTGTTAAACGTGCCGGTGCCGGCGGTCATAAAGAAATCAACCGTACCAATCTGTCCGCAGCACAGATCGAAGAACTGATGAAGACAGATATCGTAAAAGAGCAGTTGAAACTTCTGCATTTTAGAAACGTATCCAAAGCGTTCGGTTTTGATGCAGAACTTGCAGTATCCACAGAAGGTGAAATCATTACCTTCATCTGGACAAACCAGGGCGAGAGTGCAACACTGCGCGCAAATCTGAAGACTTTTGAGTACGAGATTACAGATTCTGAGGGAATCTACGCATAAGGGGATCAGGCAGTGATGTGAGGGAGTAAAAGAAATAAGGGAAAACAGGGCGAATGCTGAGAGGGAAGCAGCTTCGCCCTGTTTTTTCGTTGCACTGCATATCAATAATTGAGCCAGTGAACCGTAACAGTGAACCAATTTTCCATGATATTTAAAGTTCATTGCGCTGGAAAAATATACAGGGATGGCGTATACTGAAAGAAAGTATGATTCCGGGAAAATGAGGCGGAAATACGAAAGAGGAAAGGGAAGCGGGGGAACATATGGAACCTATGAAAAAGGGACATCACCGTCTGGAAGTGATGTCACATTATTATGGAAAACGGATACAGCAGGATATGAGCAACTTTGTCAAATGGATCCTCTGGCACTTCTGATCGGTGGAGTGGTTGGCGGTGCCAGCAGTTTATTTGCCGGGTGTCTGAGCTGGGTGACACAGTTTCGGGCAGACAGACCGGCGGTTGTTTTTATTATTGCCTTTTGGTGGTTCTGTTTGATTGTATTTTTATATCAGAAGATTGGAAAAGAGGACAGAGGAACAAACCAGGTACTCTCTACGATCCGGTCGCAGGATGAGGTCCCGCTTCGTTCAGCACCACTGATTTTTATCGCTACAGCATTGACACATCTGCTTGGTGGCTCAGCAGGCCGGGAAGGTGCGGCGATCCAGCTTGGAGGAAGTATCGGAAATCAACTGGGACGGTGGATTCATCTGGATGAGGAAGACCGCCATGTGATCGTTATGTGCGGGATGAGTGCTGCGTTTTCGGCTGTTTTCGGTACGCCGATGGCGGCAGCGGTATTTGCCATGGAAGTGGTCAGCGTAGGTGTGATGTACTATGCGGCTTTGCTGCCCTGTGTGGTGGCATCGCTGGTTGCTTATGATTTTGCGGGAAGTTTCGGAATCCATCCGGAGAACTTTCATGTCACGGGAATCCCGGCATTTTCAATGGAAAACGGGATTAAAATGGGCATCATCGCCGTAGGTGCGGTGCAGTCAGTATCCTTTTTTGTCTGTTACTGGAATATGTGAGCAAGGGATATGATAAATGGCTGAAAAATCCATATCTGCGTGTCTTCGCGGCGGGCTGTCTGGTAGTAGTCCTGTACTGGATCCTTGGGACAGATCGGTATATGGGTGCGGGTAATCAGCTGATCGAGCAGGCAGTGGAACATGGACAGACGCAGACCTTTGACTTTTTCTGGAAAATGCTTCTGACAGCACTGGCGATGCGTGCAGGTTTTCGAGGGGGGGAGATCGTTCCTTCATTTGCCATTGGTGCCACTTTTGGCTGTCTGGCAGGACAGATAATGGGATTTTCACCGTCTTTAAGTGCAGCCGCTGGGATGACCGCTGTGTTCTGCGGTGTGACGAACTGCCCGGTTACTTCTATACTAATAGCCTTTGAGTTGTTTGGCTTCCAGGGCGTTTCGTATTATCTGCTGGCTGTGGCGGTCAGCTATGCAGTGTCCGGATATTACGGGCTGTATAAAGACCAGACGATCGTGTACTCAAAATATAAGGCGAAATATGTAAACCGGCATACGAAGACCTGATAACTAATTGAAAAACGAACTTCTACCTTGATGTTGTGGCAAACAAAGTAAGGGTGGAAGTTCGTTTTCATTTACGTGGGCAACGAGTCAAAGTCCGTGCTCCCATGAGACCTGATACATTGTTTTCGAAATAACTGAATCCTTCATTTGTCTGTGAGACGATGTACCAGACGAATGTCACGGAAGGACACAAAATCTTCACAAAAAAATCAGCACTCCCCCTTGACGAGTGCTGATTGAAGTGTTATATTACATCTAGAACAAAGGAAGGGAACAAAAAGAACGAAGAAAAAGTTCGAAAGCTCCTGAAGCATCCCAGTTCCAAAGAAACAAGGTAATAATACATGATGAATAAAAAGGAGAGATGACTTATGTTGATGCCTAGTATTTTTGGAGAGAATTTGTTTGATGACTTTTTTGATGATTATTTTCCGTTCGATACCGACAAGGAACTGCACAAAGCAGAGAAAAAACTGTACGGCAGAAGAGCCGGACATGTGATGAAAACCGATATCAAAGAAAAAGACAATGGATATGAATTTGAAATAGATCTTCCGGGATTTGCCAAAGATGAAGTAAAGGTTTCTCTGGAAAATGGTTATATGACCATCGAGGCAGCCAAAGGCCTTGATAAAGATGAGAAAGAAAAAGAAACCGGAAAATATATCCGTAAAGAACGTTATGCAGGTGCCTGCACACGTAGCTTCTATGTGGGAGAGGAAGTAGATCCGGATGAGATCAAAGCCGAATTCAAACATGGTATTCTGAAACTGTTCGTTCCGAAGAAAGAAGCAAAACCGGCAGTGGAAGAAAACAAATACATCGCCATTGAAGGATAATATCTGAATCGGGTAACTATTAACCATACGGTTTGCCGAATGGCAGACGGTAGCACATTTATATAATACTTAACAAAACCTCTTTGTAGAAGGCTGCTAAGCAATCAGTTTGGAGGAAAAGATAAATGAATACTTTAAAAGCTGAAAAAAGAAGCATGGACGTCAAAGCAAAGAAATTAAGAAGAGAAGGCTATGTCACAGGTAATCTGTTTGGCAGAGAGATTGAAGGATCTCTTCCGATCCAGATGACGAAAAAGGCAGTAGATCAGCTGCTGAAGACGGACAACAAAGGAAGTCAGATTATGCTGGAAGTAGACGGCAAGACCTACGATGCACTGATCAAAGAGGTTGATTACAATGCAATGGCAAACCGCGTGGATGAGATTGATTTCCAGGCACTGGTAAGTACCGAGAAAGTACATTCCGTAGCGGAAATCGTTCTGCTCAACCATGAGAAAGTAGAGGCAGGTGTTCTGCAGGAAGATCTGGAAGAGATTTCTTATAAGGCACTGCCTGCTGACCTGGTGGATAAGTTCAGGTGGATGTCGGTGAGATGAAGATCGGTGATGTGATCAAAGTCAAAGATCTGGAGATCGCCAAGAATCCGAACATCGATCTGAAAACGGATCCGGAAGCAGTTGTTGTATCCTGCACCGCAGTTCACAACAGTGTACCGGAACCGGAGACAGCTGAAGAGGCTGAATAATACAAAAATCAAGTAAATAAAAACACAAACAGGGCGAATCGTTCGAAAGAGCGATTTGCCCTGTTTAGTGTCTTACAAAAACTGTTTTTCAGTAAATCGGGAACACTCTGCGAAGATGCACACGGCATCATATTCTTTATTCTCTGCTTTTTAGGACAAATTCATTTTTTTTCACTTCCAACAGCCCGTCCTTCTGCATTTTCCCAATTTCTTTCGAAAGCGCACTTCGGTCTACGCTGAGATAGTCAGCGAGCTGCTGGCGGTTGAAGGCGATGGTGATCTCAGGTGAGCCGATGAGCAGTTCCTGATAGGAAAGATAGGCGAGCAGCCGTTCACGGATGGTTTTCGGTGTGGTGTGCAGGATCCGGCGGGAAAGCTGCAGGTTACTGGTTGCATGATGCGAAGCAGATTTTCAATCATCTGCTGGTGATGACTGCATGGTTTTTCACAGGTATGCAAAATCTTCGGAACATCCAGAAATAAAATCTGACTGGGCGTGACAGATACGACATTGACCATCAGCGGTTCCGAAGGGGAACAGGCGTAGGCTTCGCCGAAAAGCTGTCCGGGTCCGACGTGATTCAGGATATTTTTACTGCCCCAGAAATCGTCAATTTCAATATGAACAGAACCTTCCAGTACGATTCCTACAGAGGTAATAGATTCACCGGCACAAAAGATCATTTCCCCTTTGGAAAACGACCGGATCTGTCCGGAGAGACAATGCAGAATAGACGGAATTTCCTCCGGTTTCACACCATAAAACAAGGGGATTTTTTTTAATATTGGAAAATCCATTTTTTCTCCTTTTTGTGGTTAAAACAACATATTTTTATCTGATATTATAGTATCCTCTGTTTGTAAACGCAAGGGAGCTGTTGCAAAGAGAAGAAGGACAGCATAACAGAGACAGAAATGCATTTGTGTAAAATCAGATATAGAGAGATTTCAGGAGTGCATACAGAAAATAAGGAGGAATCGAATATGATCCGAAGAGTGATTCAGATAGAGGAAGATAAATGTAACGGTTGTGGTGCCTGTGCTAAGGCCTGTCACGAAGGGGCAATCGGTATGGTAAACGGGAAAGCAAAACTGATGCGCGACGATTACTGTGACGGACTGGGGGATTGCCTTCCGGCATGTCCGATGGATGCGATTCATTTTATTGAACGGGAAGCGGAAGCTTATGACGAGGCGGCAGTGCTGAAAAATAAAGAAGAAAAGGCGAAAGCGGAGCGTTCCCGTCTGCGTCAGTGGCCGGTACAGATCAAATTACTGCCGGTGCATGCACCTTTTTATGAGGGAGCGAACCTGCTGATCGCGGCAGACTGTACAGCATACGCTTATGCGAAGTTCCACGATGAATTTTTAAAAGATCGTGTGGTGCTGGTGGGATGTCCGAAACTTGACAGCACCGATTATGCCGTTAAACTGGCAGAGATCATCCGGCAGAATGCGGTGCAGAGTATCACTGTTGTCCGCATGGAGGTTCCATGTTGCGGAGGACTTGAGATGGCGGCAAAACGTGCCCTTGAAGCGAGCGGAAAACGGCTGCCATGGCAGGTGATCACGGTCGGAACTGACGGTACGATCCGGGAGTAACGGCCAGAACGTTTTCCAGGCAGACGGATGGGAAAAACCAAACGGTGTAATCCGTGAGGATATCTGTGCGAGAGACATAGTACGAAGGATAAAAGCAGAAAAATTAGGGATACTTATGAGATAGATAAGGTAAAAGTAAAGAAAACGAGTAACTATTCAGCAGTCACTGTCCCGCGAGGTGTTTTGGCATGAATATGCCAAAATCCCGAGACATGCAAGCCAAAATGCCATCACCGAAGGTGATTTTAAATGCATTTTGGCTCGTAACTGTGAAGGTACTGAACAGTTACGAAAACGATAAAAAAACTGATAAAAGGAGTACAAAAAATGGAGAAAAATATGTTTTGTTTTCAGTGTGAGCAGACAGCAGGATGCAATGGATGTACCGGAAGCCGCGGAGTGTGCGGAAAGACCGCAGATGTGGCAAAGGCGCAGGATGAGCTGACAGGGGCACTGATCGGCCTTGCGAAGACCTGCGGCAACAATCCGAAGACCGCTGATACCGACCGGGTGATCATCGAGGGATTATTTACAACACTGACCAATGTAAGTTTCAACGAAGAGACGATTCGTGTGATGATCGAGCGTGTGGAAGAGAAAAAAAACAGAATCGCACCGGGATGCGGAACCTGTGTGGCAAAATGTGGAAATACAGACAATTATGATATGGAACAAATCTGGAATGCAGACGAGGATATCCGGTCGTTAAAATCCCTGTTATTATTCGGCATCCGGGGTGTTGCAGCGTACGCATACCATGCATGGTACTTGGATATCAGTCGGAAGAAGTGAACTTCTTCTTATATAAAGCACTGGCTACGTTGTCTATGGATCTTGGCATGGAAGAACTTCTCCCGGTGGTTCTGGAGACGGGAAAAGTTAATCTGACCTGTATGGAACTGCTGGATCGTGCCAACACAGAGACTTACGGAATCCCGAAACCTACAGAGGTTTCGCTGAAAGTGGAAAAAGGGCCGTTTATCGTGGTTACCGGTCACGATCTGCGTGATCTGAAGCTGCTTCTGGAACAGACCGAAGGAAAGGGCATCAATATCTATACCCATGGCGAGATGCTTCCGGCACACGCATACCCGGAACTGAAAAAATACGGTCATCTGAAAGGAAACTTCGGAACGGCATGGCAGAACCAGCAGAAAGAATTTGCTGATCTTCCGGGAGCCATCCTGTTTACGACCAACTGTCTGATGCCACCGAAGGAGAGCTACGCAGACCGCGTCTTTTCCACGGAAGTAGTTTCTTATCCGGGTGTGGTACATGTAGATGACGGAAAAGATTTCACACCGGTGATCGAAAAGGCACTGGAACTTGGAGGATTTGGGGAAGACAGGCAGTACAAGGGAATCAACGGTGGAGAAAAGCTGACCACCGGTTTCGGACACGGAACGATCCTGCAGGCAGCAGATCAGATCGTGGATGCGGTAAAGGCAGGAGCGATCCGGCATTTCTTTTTGGTCGGCGGCTGCGACGGAGCAAAAAAAGGCAGAAACTATTATACGGAATTCGTAAAACAGACACCGTCCGATACGATCATTCTTACGCTGGCGTGTGGAAAATACCGGTTTAACGATCTGGATCTCGGAAGCATCGGCGGTTTCCCTCGGATCATGGATATGGGACAGTGTAACGATGCCTACGGAGCCATCAAAGTGGCAGTCGCACTTGCACAAGCTTTCGACTGCGGAGTCAATGAACTTCCGCTTTCCATGGTGCTTTCCTGGTACGAGCAGAAGGCGGTGTGTATCCTGCTGACACTTTGCACCTTGGAATCAAAAATATTTATCTCGGACCGTCTCTCCCGGCATTCCTGTCTCCCAATGTGCTGCAGTATCTGGTAGAAAACTACCGGATCAGTCCAATCGGGGATCCGAAGGAAGATCTGGAGAAAATGCTAGAGCGTGTTTGAAAAATCATTCCCGCAATCTGCACGCCCCACTTTGCGGTATATTTTGCCCGAATTCAGTTGCCGTAGCCTGCTACGCGCCTTCATCCGGACAAAATCTTCCACAAATCGTGACGCACATCTTGCAGAAAGCCTTTTTCAAACATGCTCTAGGATAATGGGCAGCATTTTTTAAAGAAAATCTCCGGCAATTTGTAAACGATTGCCGGAGATTTTTGAATTTCTATGGGGATTTTGCTCCTTGACAGGAAATAGTCAGGTCAGTATAATCTGAAACTGGTACTACCAGTGAAAGGAGAAATATTTTGAAGCACGTAAGACAGTTTTGTATGATATTGTTGTTCTCGTTTATCGGCGAGTTTTTCCGTATGGTGATTCCACTTCCGGTTCCGGCCAGTGTGTATGGGCTGGTATTGCTGCTGGCTGCACTTCTTACCGGTGTCATAAAGCTGGATCAGGTAGAGGGAGCCGCTGATTTTCTGATAGAAATTATGCCGGTTATGTTTATCCCGGCGGCAGTAGGACTTTTGAATGCATGGGATGTGCTGCGACCGGTCGTGGTTCCGGTGGTCGTAGTGACGGTAGTAACAACTGTACTTGTCATGGGAGTGACCGGACAGGTGACACAGCGGGTGATCCGCTGGGAGAGAAAACGTAAGGAGGGAAAAGAAAAATGAAAGATTTCCTGACAAATTCCGTATTTTTTGGTGCGGTGATCAGTCTGGTGGCCTATGAGATCGGAACTCTTCTGAAAAAGAAATTTAAACTGGCAATTTTTAATCCGTTGTTGATTGCAGTCATCTGCGTAATGGCGGTGCTGATTCTGTTTCATATTGATTATGATACCTATAACGAAGGTGGACAGTATATCAGTTATCTGCTGACACCGGCGACGGTCAGTCTGGCTGTCCCCCTCTATCGACAGATTGAACTGCTGAAGAATAATATCAAAGCCGTTGCAGCGGGCATTCTGTCAGGGGTGCTGGCAAGTATGGTCGGTGTTTACATCCTGGCGCGGGCGTCCATCTGAACTCCCAGTTGTATGTAACTCTGCTTCCAAAATCCATTACTACAGCCATTGGTATGGGGGTATCGGAAGAACTTGGCGGTGTGGTAACTATTACCGTAGCAGTTATCGTCATTACGGGTGTCCTTGGAAATGTGATTTCAGATCTTGTCTGTAAGCTCTTTCGTCTGGAAGAACCGGTGGCAAAAGGACTGGCTCTTGGAACTGCCGCTCATGCCATCGGAACAGCAAAAGCGATGGAGCTGGGTGAGATCGAGGGTGCGATGAGCAGTCTTGCAATTGCTGTGGCAGGGTTGCTGACGGTGGTAACATCTTCTGTTTTTGCAAGTCTGATGTAAAAATATGTCGGGTATTTTTGTCCGGAAATCATGCCGGCTGTGGGTCTGGCAGGGAAGAAAAGTAAGAAAGTGAGAAAAACAGTTGGATAAGGAAAGTGTACAGGCAACTTCACCAAAAGCCTATGACCAGGTACTGGAATATTTGAAAACACTGATAAAAAACAAAGATATTTCTTATGGCGGGAAGATACCTCCGAGCGGGAACTGATGGAAACACTGAGGATTTCCCGAAATTCGGTCCGGGAAGCACTACGGATCCTGGAGCATACAGGCGTTCTGGAAAGCCGCCACGGCAAAGGGAATTTTCTGGTAAACCGGATGGGAGAAAGCCTCAGCAGTGTTTTTTCCATGCTGGTTCTGATGGAAGAGAGTAATTACCGGGAAGTCAATCAGCTTCGGTCAGTTCTGGAAAAACAGGCGTATGTGCAGGCTTGCGCGCTGATTTCAGAGGAAGGAAAGGAAAAAGTAGGAGCGATTATCAACCGGATGGAAAACGGAGATCTTGAGGAACGGATGCGCTCGGATCATGAACTGCACCACCTGGTATTTGAGTATTCGCAGAACCGGCTTCTGATTCTTCTGACGGATGCCTTGTCTGAGATCATACGCTCAGAGGGTGAGGTGGTTTTGCGGCAGGCGGCATCCATTGATACGGAAGAATGGATCGCACTTCATAAGAATATTGCCATCTGTCTTATTGAGGGAAATATTCAGGAAGGGCTTTTGGCATTGGAAGAACATTATGAATGGCTTGAACGTGACATAAAAATGTGATAGGATATAAAAGGAGATTTATGACTGTGCAAAGGTAAAGTGGTGAACACAAAGTGCAGTCTCAGAACGTGATCCCCGAAAACCGCCGGTACGGAGGCGGAAATATGTATGATCGGAGTCTCTTTTGACAAAGCAGGTACAGAAAGATTCCGGAAATAGATAGGAGAGTACAGGAGGAATTAGCGATGAAAAAAATAAGAATCGGTATTGCAGGTTATGGCAATCTGGGAAAAGGCGTTGAGATGGCGATCCGTCAGAATGAAGATATGGAACTGGCAGGTGTATTTACCAGAAGAGATCCTGCAACAGTAACTGTCAAAACACCTGGCGTAAAAGCATACACCATGGAAGATGCAAAGAATATGAAGGATCAGATCGATGTTATGATCATCTGTGGCGGAAGTGCTACAGACCTTCCAAAACAGACGTCGGAACTGGCAAAAGATTTTAATGTCATCGACAGTTTTGATACCCATGCAAACATTCCACAGCATTTTTGCAAATGTAGATGCAGCCGCAAAAGAAAATGGTCATCTGGCTATGATCTCTGTAGGCTGGGATCCGGGTCTGTTTTCTCTGAACCGTATCTATGCAGAATCCATTCTGCCAAACGGAAAAACCTATACATTCTGGGGTAAAGGCGTAAGCCAGGGACACTCTGATGCAATCAGAAGAATCCCGGGTGTAAAACGTGGTATTCAGTATACTGTTCCGGTGGAAGAAGCGATGGATCAGGTAAGAGCCGGAAAACAGCCGGAACTGACAACACGTCAGAAACACACCAGAGAGTGCTTCGTAGTTGCCGAGGAAGGTGCTGATAAAAAACAGATCGAAGAATCTATCAAAACTATGAAAAACTATTTTGATGAATACGATACCACAGTAAACTTTATCTCTGAAGAAGAATTTGATGCTGTTCATAACAAGATGCCTCACGGTGGATTTGTTATGAGAAGTGGTATGACCGGTGAAAATGAAAATACCCATCAGATGATCGAATATTCTCTGAAACTGGAATCCAATCCGGAATTTACTTCCAGTGTACTGGTTGCTTACGCAAGGGCACTGAGCCGTATGAAAGCAGAAGGAATGACAGGATGTAAGACGGTCTTTGATGTAGCTCCGGCATATCTTTCCCCGCTGAGCGCAGACGAGATTCGTGCACATCTGCTGTAAAAATAGAAGAACAAAAGACAAAAAGAAGAGCTGGCTGTTAAAAAACGGTCACTCTTCTTTTTTCGTGAGCAACAAGTAAAAAAATACCACCCGACACAGAAAAAAGTGTCAGATGGTGTTTGTGTGATGATTTTATTTAAAATTGGTAACTGTGAAGGTACTGAAATTGAACATAAAAAATTGCGGGAGCAGGATTTGAACCTGCGACTTCGGGTTATGAGCCCGACGAGCTTCCAGACTGCTCCATCCCGCGTTATCAATTATATTATATGCTTATGCTGTGGATTTGTCAAATAGTACTGGAAGAATGGAAGTAACCGTGTTACACTTTGAAAAGAACAGGAATAAAGTGATGAGCTGGAAAGGGGTTATGTATGAATCTGATTAAGAAATGTCTGAACCGGGTTTTTGTGGAGGGACTCAGTGGAATGGCACTGGGACTTTTTGCAACACTGATCATCGGAACGATCATCCAGCAGATCGGGACGCTTGCAGGAGGATCCATCGGGACACTGATCTATGCGGTGGGGAAAATGGCAGCCGGGTTAACCTGTGCCGGGATCGGTGTGGGGGTAGCGTATAAGTTTCAGGAATCTCCAATGGTTGTACTGTCAGCTGCTACCAGTGGTATGATCGGTGGCTATGCTTCGAAGGTACTGGCCGGAACATTATTGGTGGATGGTAATCTGGCACTCCAGGGACCGGGAGAACCTCTCGGCGCCTTCATTGCCGCGTATGTAGGTATTGAAATCGGTCATCTGATTGCAGGAAAAACAAGGCTGGACATTATTTTGGTTCCGTTTCTTTCTATTGGTACGGGCTCTGCCGTGGGTGTTCTGGTGGGGCCTTCCATTTCTTCTTTTATGACGTGGCTCGGTGGTCTGATCAACTGGGGAACGGAGCAACAGCCATTTTTGATGGGAATTGTGGTATCCGTTCTGATGGGCATGATCCTGACATTGCCGATCAGTTCAGCAGCATTAGGTGTAATCCTGAATCTGTCCGGGCTGGCAGCAGGAGCCGCTACTGTGGGATGTTGCTGTAATATGATAGGATTTGCAGTGGCGAGTTTCCGGGAAAACGGTGTGGGCGGTCTGATCGCACAGGGTGTGGGAACTTCCATGCTGCAGGTGCCGAATATCGTTAAAAAACCACTGATCTGGCTTCCGGTGATTCTGTCGAGCGCTGTGCTTGGCCCGGTTTCCACAATGTTGTTTCATATGACGAACAATGCGACAGGCTCAGGGATGGGCTCTGCCGGCTTTGTTGGTCAGATCATGACCTGGCAGGTGATGGCACAGACGGAACATCCGGTTGTAGTATTGCTGAAGATGGTTGTGATACAGTTTATGCTGCCGGCAGTTCTTACAGTGGTATTTACACAGTTTATGAGAAAACATAATTTTATCAAGGACGGAGATATGAAACTGGATCTGTAAAAGGAGCGGTATGACATAGAGGAGACAATATGATTTTACTGATTATTATACCGGTTTATATATCTTTAAACCTTTATATCCTTCATCGGGTGCACAAGTGGTTGACAGCGTGTTCCGAACGTTTTCACTCCAGAAAGTTTGCAGTGCCATATATTGTGATTTATTCCCTGTTGGCACTCTCACTGTTATTTGCATTCCTTCTTCCTTCTTCAGAATTGCAGGTACTGGTAAAGCGTATCAGTAATTACTGGCTGGGAACTTTTGCATACATTCTGATATTTATTGCAGTTGCAGATATCCTGCGGCTGGTACTGAAGAAAATACCGGGGAAAATACATGATTTCTTTTTTAGTAAAGTTGGATATGTATTCGTGGGAATTCTTCTGACTGCATTGATTGGAGGAATCAGTGCTTATGGTATCGTGCATTCTAATATCGTAAAAGTCAAACCATATGAAGTGACGATCCGGAAAAACTGTGGAGACAACAGGGATCTGAAAGTGGTACTGGTTGCGGATCTGCATCTTGGTTATAGTGTGGGAAACGGGCAGATGCAGCGGATGGTGAAAAAGATTAATGATCAGAATGCGGATCTGGTGGTATTTGCTGGGGATATTTTTGATAATGAATATGAAGCCGTGCAGAACCCGGACAGGATCGCAAAGACACTGGCGGGAATTAAGAGCAGATATGGTTCGTTTGGTGTGTTTGGCAATCATGATGTGACAGAGCGATTACTTGGTGGATTTTCTGTGGCGTCTCAGGCTAAAGAGATGCGTGATCCACGATTTGAAGAATTTGCAAAAAAAGCAAAGATCCGGATTCTGGATGACGAAGTGATGCTGATCGATGATGCTTTTTATCTGGTGGGAAGAAAAGATGCGCAAAAGCCGGGTGACGGAACTAAAAATCGCATAGAGCCGGAAGTGATTCTGAGTGGTCTGGATAAGGCTAAACCGATCATTGTACTGGAACACCAGCCGAAACAACTGGAAGAGCTTGAGAGAGCGGGTGCAGATATGCAGTTATGTGGACATACCCATGATGGCCAGATGTTCCCGGGAAATCTGACTGTCAAACTGATGTGGGAAAATGCCTGTGGTTATCTGAAAAAAGGAAACCTGCACAGTATCGTAACTTCCGGGGTTGGTGTCTGGGGACCGGCGATGCGTGTCGGTACCGACTGCGAGATCTGTCCGATCACGATTCATTTCAGGGATGAGTTTCGAACCATGCCTGTATAAAAGTATGAATCAGGAAACGGTACAACAGAATGGAAGACAGAAA
>ENA-OQCN01000219-OQCN01000219.1-human-gut-metagenome-genome-assembly--contig:-NODE-219-length-30005-cov-3.268358_pt1 | contig 30005 bp, 36 predicted proteins | sample MGYA00242497_ERZ504576 | MGnify/ENA primary metagenome ERZ504576 (study PRJEB26092, sample SAMD00036296) | human gut metagenome | host: Homo sapiens | study: EMG produced TPA metagenomics assembly of...
AGGAAACAAACAGGGCATACAGTTTCAGATCCAGAGCAAGATCGGTGCCTCCATTATTGTGGTTAGGGCAGTGATTGCTGTGCTGGTAGTAGTGGTGGTTTACAATCTGCTGATCAAAGCCAACAACACAGAGCTGCAGCAGGATTCTGAAGCGATATCACTTCAAGTGGAAAAATATTTTTTACCGTTTGAGCGCATGGTAGAACAGCTTGCACTGGATGAAGATGTGCAGACAATTCTGACCACTACCAAAGCTGGACAGAAAATGACAGAGAACGAGGTATATCCAGCGGTACTAAAGAAGCTTGTTGCAGTGGCAGGACTTGACACGGAAAATATTCAGGGTGTATTCACGGTGGATTTGGACAGTAATGCATCCATTACATCAGCAGGCGGTATTTCCGGCGATGATTATGACTGTACGACCCGCACATGGTAAGCTGTACGCAGACAGGAGAAACTATGCTGACAAAGACCTATGTTGCTGCAAGTACAGGAAAAATAATCTTAAGTGCGGTAACACCTGTATTTGACGAGAAAGATACGGTTGTCGGTGTCGTTGGAATAGACGTAGGGCTGGACACAGTCATGAATATGATGGGGAATTATACGATCGGTGCAAATGGATATTCCATGCTGTTGACAAGTGATGGAACTTTTGTATATCATCCGAATGCAGATCTGATTGATACTATGATTCAGGATATGAATATTTCAGACAGTGTAAGCACTGCGATCAGCAATCAGTCAGAACAGCTTTTGAAATATAAGGTAAACGGTGAACAAAAAATGGAAGACAGCAAGAAGCAGATGGCACAGATGCGTGAGGCAATGGACAAAATTCAGGAATCCTCGAAACAGGTTGTCGGTGTCATCAAGGCAATTAAAGATATTGCAAGCCAGACAAATCTTTTATCATTGAATGCATCTATTGAAGCTGCACGCGCAGGCGAGGCGGGCAAAGGCTTTGCAGTGGTAGCAGGAGAGATCGGCGGTCTTGCAGATGAGAGTGCCGATGCGGTAAATACGACACGTAACCTGATCAACGTATCACTCGATGAGATTGAAAAGGGAAATACGATCGTAAATGATGTCATTGCATCTTTGGACAACGCGGTAGAGCGTGTTCGTATTGCAAACGGAATGATTCAGGAGACAGCACAGGTGGCAGATGTCCAGATGAAGAGTATCGACCAGATCCGTGACGGCATCAGGGATATGTCACAGGTGGTTTCTGATAACTCTGCTATGGCAGAGGAGACTTCAGCAACAAGTGAGGAGCTGGCAGCACAGTCAGTTACATTAAATGAACTTGTACAGAAATTCGAATTAGAATAATATTTGTGGTTCTAAAATAAAAAATTCCGGCATCTATTTAGTAATTGAATAGATGACGGAGTTTTATTTATGGCGGATTGCAGGGAACAGGTGTATTCTGACGAATTTTTTGATTTTATTGTATCTTATGAGGAAACGAATGAACAGACGATCGCAGGGGCGTGTATCCAGAGAATTGATGAAGGATATGATATTTTTTATTATCCAAGGGAGGGACTGCCTCCGCTTAGTGTAGGCAGTTATTCTTATTCAGAGATTCCAAAGTGTTATGGGCTGTTGGATCAGACTGCACTTGAGGTGTCCGGTATTTTAAAAATGCAGAACCAGCCCGTTCTCGCCTTAAATGGAAGAGGTGTATTGATAGGTTTTATTGATACCGGTATTGATTATACAAATCCGGCATTTCGATACAGTGACGGGAGCAGCCGGATCGTCCGTATCTGGGATCAGACCATACAGGATGGAACGCCGCCTGTTGGTATTTTGTATGGAGCAGATTATACAAGAGAACAGATCAATGCGGCATTGCTTTCGGAAAATCCGTATGATTTGGTGCCGTCGCGTGATATGAACGGACATGGCACATTTCTTGCAGGAGTGGCATGTGGAAGTGAGAGTGAAAACGGTGACTTTATCGGGGCGGCGCCGCAGTCTGAGATCATCATGGTAAAGTTAAAGGAGGCAAAACAGTATCTTCGGGATTTCTTTTTTGTGAAAGACGGCGTTCCGGCATATCAGGAAAACGACATTATGATGGCGGTTTCCTATTTAAATGGAGTTGCAAATATTTTAAATCGTCCGCTTGTCATCTGTGTGGCACTTGGAAACAGTGCAGGAAGTCATGCAAGCGAGGGATTTCTGCCATCTTATCTGAATTATATCTGTGGAAGAAGAAAGCGTGTGGTCGTGACTGCAACTGGAAATGAAGCCAATGCAAGACATCATTTTCAGGGGCGTATCATTGGAGAGATGGAACATGAGGATGCGGAGATCACGGTGGAGGAAAATACAAAAGGCTTTTTTGTGGAATTGTGGGCATCTGCACCGGAACTGTATGCAGTCACCATAATATCGCCTTCGGGGGAGCAGATTCCACGGATTCTGGTGCGCCGTGGAGCGTCAGAGCAGTTTAATTTTATTTTTGAGGGAACAACAATTACGGTGGATTACCGGATCGATACAAAAGAGACGGCAAGCCAGCTCATATTTTTCCGTTTTATCCGACCGACACCTGGATTGTGGACGATACGCATTTTCCCGCAGCTGACAGTGACGGGAAACTATCATCTCTGGCTGCCGCTGCGGGAGCTGACGGATGGAAATAATTTTTTTCTTCGTTCCAATCCGGAGATTACACTGACTTCTCCGAGTGCGGCAAGGCAGGTGATCACGGTGGGCGGTTATCAGGCATCAAATACCAGTATCTATGCGGATTCCGGCAGGGGTTATACGATAACCGGGGAGATCAAACCGGATTTTGTGGCACCGGCAGTGGATGTCTATGGTCCGGGCTTCTTGGTAACTTTATCACCTTTACGGGAACAAGTGCAGCTGCTGCGATCACGGCAGGAGCCTGCGCGCAGATCATGCAGTGGGCGATCGTGGATCAGAACAATACAGTCATGTCGAATACTTCCATCAAAAATATGCTGATCCGCGGCACGGCTAAACCGGAAAACCGGACCTATCCAAACAGAGAGTGGGGATATGGGACACTCGATGTGTTTGGGGCATTTCAGAATCTGAGGCTGTGATAAAAGCAACGGAATATTTATTTAGAAATTGTTTAGAAAAAACAGCAGGGGTGTCACTGAGAATTGATGAATATCTGAGTTACTGTGGAGAAGTATCTGAGTTATTAAAAAATCAGACAGCATCACAGAATGTTTCTACACAGGATGCAGACGGCAAAGATGCAGACAGTTATGTATCGACGATCGGAAGTTCCGATGCAGTAATGCCAAGTGAAAATTATAATGATATCTTAAAAGAAATCCAGAAAACAAAAGCAGAAGCTGGTCAGTCCCAGAGTTACTCAGAAAACGCAGGACAGACATCCGGACAGACCACACAGGCATCCGGAACCGGTGCGGCTGGAAATACCGGAGGCGGTGGAGACAGCGATGATGAGACCACAATAACAAAGACAGTTGTGATCAATGGCGTTACTTATCTTGAAACAACGACTGTGGAGAACGGTGTCAAAAGCGTACAGAGAACTGCAATCAGTGGAGTTGGTGAAGAGTAGTGACTATCAAAAAATCCGAAGGATTAACGTGAACCTTCGGATTTTTGCTACAATCAGGAAATACCATTGTATGAAATTTTTTGCATGATATCAACAAATGTTAAAATAGCATTGTATGAAATTCTTTATATGATATCAGCAAATGTTAAAATAAAATTGCTTGCAATTTATTTCATGATATGATAAGATGTCTATTGTTCGAGCAATTCGAAAACAGAATAAGCCGGCGTGGCGGAATGGCAGACGCACCAGACTCAAAATCTGGCGGTGGCAACATCGTATGGGTTCAAGTCCCATTGCCGGCATTGAAAAAAGATTCAGTTTTTACTGGATCTTTTTTCTTATTCATGATAATAGAATGTTCACGGAGCGCGCATTCTATTATTTGCTCTTGGATGAGATAAAAATTAAATATGGGCGAAATATATAGAAGATAGAGATGATTTCATCCATTTTATAATAGAAATTCATTTAACATACAAGAAAATGGGTGAAAAAGGATGAGATTTCATTATAATAGCCCACGAAAATCAAAAAGTCAGGGTGAAAACAGCAGAAATGAAGGAGTTTCGCCCAAAATGATAGAGGAAGAAGTTGAAAATAGAAAATAATGGGTGAAAGTGGTTTGAAAGATGGAAATTTAGCCCGTTCATCTGGTGGATGTCTGTTATGTGTGGATCAGAGTGAAAGCAGAGTAAATTTAAACGGAAACCCCATTCACAAATTCGCAGGAAAGCTTTGAAAAAGCACTGTGTGATCAGTAAAAAAGTGTAATTAATTTTTACATTGCAATAAAAAAATGGAAAACCTTGTAAACCAAAGTTTCCCATCATTAAGAGAAGAGCGCGAGACGGGACTCGAACCCGCGGCCCCGACCTTGGCAAGGTCGTGCTCCACCAACTGAGCCACTCGCGCATACATAAATTGTTTTGTATCTGTCTGTCAGACACATGTTCTATCTTACTATGGGAAAAGCAATTTGTCAATAATTTTTTGAAAAAATCGACAGCTGAAAACGTTTTTTTTAAGGGTGGCACTCATAAATGAAGAGTGTTATAATAAAAAATATGGGAAAATGGTCATGGAAAATATTTGTATTAGGACTTTGAAATAGTTATGGGGTGCCAGGATGTATAAAAAAATACAGGAATACACAATGTTGCGGTTTTATGTGTAATATTGCTGATTTTTGGAATAGCATTATTCGGATGTTTTGGACAGATCAGAAACAGTTTGCAGCAACAGCTGATGAGCAGTATCGAGGGTGTGGCTGAACAGAATGAAATACTTGTGGAGAAAGAAGCAGGTACGCGTTTTCGTCTGCTTGACAGTCTGGCAAGGGAACTTTCGGATGGAGATGAGAGTATTTTTGTTGATAAAATGCAGGGTTCGTAGAGACTTACCAGTTCAAACGGATGGGATATATTGCGGCAGATGGTACAGCAAAAACGACGGATGGATATCGGCTGAATATGTCTGACAGAGATTTTTTCCAACAGTCGATGCAGGGAACTTTTTGACGGATGCATTTGAAGACAGGATTGATACTTCATATGAAACCATAAATGTATTCAGTGTACCGGTATATGAAAAAAATCAGAAAACGATAAAAGGTGTTCTGTTTGGAACCTGTGGATATGAGATGTTTGAGGAATGTCTGAAGAATGAGATATTTGAAGGACAGGCTTTTAATTACATCATAAAAATAGACGGTACGATTGTTGCAACTTCCGGAAACAGTAAAGAATGGGGAATTGGGAGAAATATTTTTAATACGGATGTTTCTGAGGATGAAAGAGATGATTATGCCGGAGACCTGATGCTCAGTGACATGAAAGAGGGAAAAAGCGGCTATGGAATGGATCCAAAACGCAAAGAGGCCTCACTGTATTACTATATGCCGCTTAAAATAGAAGAAAGCGGTGAAACATGGTATGTAGTCACTGCGGTGTCGGAAAGTGTTTTAACAAGCCGTATGCAGGTGGTCATGGATGCGATCAACAGTCTGATGATGATCATTCTGGTTGTCATATCGGTCAGCGTCGGGGTGTATATTTACTCCTGGCGCCAAAGTAAAAAAGAACTTATGTCGCTTGCGTATCAGGATCCCGTTACATTGGGAGATAATTTTGTGGCATTTAAGGAACGCGCGAAAAGTAAAAAAGACGGTGTGGGATGGCTGATTGCTATGGATGTGACAGATTTTAAGCTGATCAACAGCACCTGTGGCGTCCCAAAAGGTGATGAGGTGCTGCGTGCCATATGGGAGATTTTTGAAAACGAAACGGGAGAAAATGAACTGGCAGCGCATGTCAATGCCGACCGGTTTATATTGTTCTGGATGGATGAAAATCAGGAAAACATCAAACAAAGACTGGAACATGTAATAAAAAAGATAGAAGAGATACCGGAACGTCTGGAAATACCAAATCTTTTCCCGGTGTTTGGAATTTTTCATACGATCGTATTAGATGAGATAGAGCTTTATACGGAAATGCAGTGCTGGCGAAGCATCAGATCAAAGGAAGACGTGACAGGCATTATATGTTTTATGATGAGCTGAACCATGAGAGTATTCAGGAAAACCGTGAATTAGAAGAACATTTTGAAAAAGCGATTGAAAATGAAGAGTTTGAGATCTGGTATCAGCCAAAGTACAGTGCACATTCGAGAAAGCTTGTGGGAGCGGAAGCTCTTGTGCGCTGGCGCAGGGCGGACGGAACACTGATTCCGCCGCTTAAGTTTATTCCATTGTTTGAACGGAATGGAAATATCATCCGGCTCGATGAGTATGTATTCCGAGCTGTGTGCAGGCAGCAGAAAGAGTGGCAGAAACAGGGACAGAAGCTGCTTCCTGTTTCGGTAAACATTTCGCGTGTCAGTCTCTATTATTCAAGCGTCGTTGAAAAATATGAAAGTATGATCCGGTCGTTTGACCTTGATTCGAAATACATTCAGCTGGAAATTACGGAAAGTGCTACGATTGATAATAATGAAATATTTAATCTGTTAGAGCAGTTTCATATGGCAGGATTTAAGATACTTCTGGATGATTTCGGAAGTGGATATTCTTCTCTTGCAACTTTAAACCGTATGCATTTTGATACGATCAAGCTGGATAAGAGTCTTGTCGATTACATTGGAGACGACAATGGAGAAAAACTTTTGAATTCCATCACGAAGATGGCACAGAGCTTTGGCATGGAAATCACGGCAGAAGGTGTGGAGACGGTAGAGCAGCTGATGTTTTTATGTAATCTGGACTGTGATGATATTCAGGGATATTATTTTTCACGCCCGCTGCCGGTAAAAGAATATGAAGAATGTTTAAAAGATGCAGGCATGTAATATGATTTATGCTCATACAATATAACAATCGATACCATGGAGGTACAGGGTGAGCGCAAAGACGAGGATCGTGGTCCTTCATATGAAGGAGGTTATCTATACAGCGATATTTGTCGGACTTGGGATCGTATTGATTATATTGCTGCTTTTCATGTTTTTGCCAAAAAAACAGAAGGGCGATGCAGAGCCAACGATGCAGTATACGGCAGGCGTATACACTTCGTCGGTAATGATGGGCAGCCAGTCAGCCGATGTACAGGTCATTGTAGATGAAAACCGTATACAATCCATTTCCCTGGTCAGTCTGGATGAAACAGTGGCGACAATGTATCCGCTTATGGAGCCGGCATTGGAAAATGTCAGTGAACAGGTGATAAAACAGCAGTCGACGGAAGGGATTACATATCATACGGATAATCAGTATACATCGATCGTACTTTTAAATGCGATTGAAAATGCGCTTGCGAAAGCGGAGGTCGCAGAGGGAGAGGCAGATTAACACAGTTTAAAATCAAAGAATGAGAGGTTTGAGAACTGTGTGTTGTCAAGAATCAAAAAAGGTTCCGGATGTACCGGAACCTTTTTGTGTAAAAAAGTTATTCTTCTGTGTTGAGCGTATCCATGTAATTATTGATAGCATCAAGATCAGCATAGATCGTTTTGATCGGTCTGCTCTTTTCGTAAGCGTTATAACCGGAGTATCCTGCCCATCCGACGATAAGTAATGCAATTAACCATCCACAGATGGTGCCTGCGATACGTTTTCTTTTTCTTTTGCAAGAATCTTTTTGCGGTTTGCTTTCTCTTCTTTATAGCGGTCAACTTTTGCCTGACTCATAATCATCCTCCGTTTTATTATTCACATGCCCAGCATGGATAAAAATCAAATAAACATAATGATAATATACCCCATTCTGTTAGAAAAAGCAATAGAAATACACCTTGTCATTTTCGTGGAAATTGGGTAAAATGAGAGTTTGAGAGAGAAGAAACTGTGCGCGGGATAAGAGCATGATGCTTGAAAAACAGTGCAGTGATCAGAATGGAGAATCGTGTGAAAAAAAGATCTTTCACACGGCTATTTGTTTCTGAGCAAAAACAAATAAGCTTTGATGGCAAGGCATAAAAAACATGCCTCCGAGAATTTAAGATTCTCGTCGCCTCTTCGCAATAAGTTGCTCAGAAATGAGGATTTTTATGAATTTAATTGTAGCGGCAGATGAAAACTGGGCGATCGGTAATAAAAATGAATTGCTGGTGCGGATTCCGGCAGATCAGAAGTTTTTCCGTGAGAGACGATGGGCAAAGTGGTTGTGATGGGACGAAAGACATTGGAGACATTTCCAAATGGACTGCCTTTAATGGGACGGACGAATATTGTGCTGACACATGATAAAAAGTTCCGGGTTCCGGGAGCGCTGATCGTGCATGATATGGAAGAATTACATGAAGAGTTAGAAAAGTATAACAGCGAAGATATTTATGTGATCGGCGGGGAATCTGTTTATCGCCAGCTCATCGATGAATGTGATGTGGCGCATGTCACAAAAATCGATTTTGCATACGATGCGGATGCACATTTCCCGGATCTGGACGCAGATCGGCATGGGAGATAACGGCAGACAGTGAGGAACAGACGTATTTTGATCTTGAGTATTATTTTACCGGTATGAGAGAGTCAGAAAATAAGTAAACGTAAACAGAAAGCAGTGCAGCAAAGATGGAAAATTTTATTTACAGTATCAATGTGACGTTTCCGATTTTTTTAGTGATGGTCATCGGCTATTTTTTAAAACAGATCGGTATGTTAAACGACAATTTTGTCACGGTGGCAAACCGTTTTAATTTTAAGGTAACACTGCCGTTTATGCTGTTCCGTGATATTGCGGGCGTGGATATCAGGGCAGTATTCGATTTAAAATATGTATTGTTTTGTGCGCTTGTCAGTACCGCGTGTTTCTGGCTGATCTGGGGTGGCGTGAAGCTGTTTTTAAAGGATCAGACTATGCGGGGAGCTTTTGTGCAGGCATCGTTCCGCAGCAGTGCGGCGGTGATGGGACTTGCCTTTATCCAGAATATCTATGGAACCTCGGCGATGGGGCCGCTTATGATCGTCAGTGCGGTGCCGCTTTATAATATTTTTTCCGTGATCGTGCTGACCTTTGAGGGAGAAAATGCAAGCGGGGTGGATGGAAAACAAAAAATCAAAGAGGCATGTATCGGAATCGCCAAAAACCCGATCATTCTTGGCATTTTAGCAGGATTGATCGTCGGACTTTTAGGAATCGAATTTCCAACGATTATCAATAAGACGGTCAACAGTGTGGCGCAGATGGCTACACCGCTTGCACTGATCACGATCGGAGCCGGATTTGAGGGCAGAAAGGCACTTGCGAAGATCAAGCCGACGATCGCGGCATCTCTGATCAAGTTAGTGATTCAGCCGCTCATTTTCCTTCCGGTCGCAGTCTGGATGGGATTTGGTGGGGAGAAAATGATCGCAATTTTGATCATGCTTGCATCCCCGACACGCCGAGCTGTTATATCATGGCAAAGAGCATGAACAACGACGGTGTGCTGACGGCGAGTGTGATCGTGACGACAACGTTATTAGCGGCATTTACGCTGACCGGATGGATCTTTATCTTAAAATCAGTCGGGTTGATTGGATAAATAAAATCATTGCATTTCCCGGTGAGATGGGATATAGTTTTTTGAAAGAAAAAATACCTTGGTTTTTGGGAGGACGATATGGATATAACAGGCAGAAAATTATTTGTAAAAGCGCTGCAGGAAGAGGGCGTGGATACCATTTTCGGTTATCCGGGCGGTACTGTGACGGATCTTTTCGATGAATTATATAAACAGGATAGTATTGACGTCGTCCTGCCAAGACATGAACAGGGACTGATCCATGCGGCGGAAGGATACGCGAAATCTACCGGAAAAGTCGGCGTGTGCTTAGTGACGAGTGGGCCGGGTGCGACCAATATCATTACAGGTCTTGCGGATGCGCATTATGACAGTATTCCACTGGTATGCTTTACGGGACAGGTTCCACTGTCTTTAATAGGAAATGATGCATTCCAGGAAGTAGATATTGTCGGAATGACAAGAAGTGTCACAAAATACGGTGTGACCGTGCGCAGACGGGAAGATTTGGGACGTATCATCAAGATGGCATTTTATATCGCATCCACGGCAAGCCGGGACCGGTACTGATCGATATTCCGAAGGATATCCAGACGGCAGCAGGACCGGCGGAGTATCCGTCGAACATCCAGATCCGCGGTTATAAGCCGAATGAGTCGGTACATATCGGACAGTTGAAAAAAGCGTATAAACTGCTCCGCACCGCAAAGAAACCGCTGATCCTTGCCGGAGGAGGTATCAATATCGCACATGCGAATGACAAACTGCTCGCATTGGCGGAGAAGATGCAGATCCCGGTGGTCACAACGATCATGGGGAAAGGTGCGATCCCGACGAGCCATCCGCTCTATGTAGGAAACAGCGGTATGCATGGAAAATACGCAGCAAATATGGCAGTCAGCAAATGTGATGTGCTTTTTTCTATCGGAACAAGATTTAACGACCGTATTACAGGAGATCTGAATGAATTTGCACCGAAGGCGAAGATCGTACATATCGATGTGGATACGGCATCAATCTCCAGAAATGTCGTTGTGGATGTTCCGGTTGTATCGGATGCGAATCTGGCATTAGAAAAGCTGCTTGAATGGGCGGAATCGAAAGATACCGAGCAGTGGCAGAAGGAAATCGCAGAGTGGGATAAGAAAAATCCGCTTGAGATGCGCAGGGACTGTGGCATGACACCGCAGATGGTATTTGAGCATGTAAACCGTACCTTTAGAGAGGCTGTTTATGTAACAGATGTCGGACAGCATCAGATGTGGGCAACACAGTACTTAGAGTTAGATTCCTGGCATCAGCTGATTACATCCGGCGGACTTGGCACGATGGGATTTGGATTTCCGGCGGCGATCGGGGCAAAGATCGGCAACCGGGATAAGGAAGTTGTATGTTTTACGGGAGATGGCGGTTTTCAGATGAATATTCAGGAGATGGCAACGGCAGTCGTGCAGGAAGCGCCGGTGATCATCTGCCTGTTCAACAACTATTACCTTGGCATGGTGCGTCAGATGCAGCAGTTATTTTATGGAAAACGTTATGAGGCAACCTGCCTGCGCAGAAGGAGAACCTGTCCGGCGAACTGCAAGGGACCGAATGCATCCTGTCCGCCGTACACACCGGATTTTATCGCATTGGCAAAGAGCTACGGCGCACACGGGATCCGTGTGGAAAAAGAGGAGGACATCCAGGCGGCACTTGATGAGGCGCGTACCTACACAGATGCCCCGACCATCATTGAATTTATGATTTCCACGGATGAGATCGTACTTCCTATGGTAAAGAGCGGAAATCCAATGAGCGAGATGATTTTGAAATAGGAGAGGATACGGATATGAAAAATAGATGGATTGCATTATATGTGGAAAACCAGGTAGGTGTTTTAGCAAAAGTATCCGGTCTTTTTTCCGGAAAATCTTACAATCTCCAGAGTCTTACGGTTGGTACGACAGAGGATGAGACGGTTTCAAGAATGACGATCTGTGTGACCAGTGACGATATCACATTTGAGCAGATCAAAAAACAGTTGAACAGCATGGTTGAGGTTATTAAGGTCATTGACCTCACGGATGTGCCGATTCACATGAAAGAGATTTTATTTGCAAAAGTATTAGATGTCAATGAGGCAGGAAAGCTGGAAGTATTCCAGATCGCACAGGTGTTTAATGTGCAGGTGACAGATATCGGCAATGACAGCGTACTCTTAGAGTGTAAGCTGACGGAACGAAGAAACAACGAGCTGATCGCCCTGTTAAAATCTAAATTTCGCAGGATCGAGGTTGTGCGCGGTGGAGCGGTGGCGATTGAGTCGATCAGTACGTCATGCAGGTAAGCATGCCGGCTGTCATAACGGCAGATAATAAAAAACGGGTTTGTGAAAATAGTTTTCCATAGAGAAAGAGGCAGGTGATAATTTTCACCTGTCTCCTTCTTTTTGGAAAAAATTTATGGAATTTATTATACGCGCTTATTTAAGAAAGCGATAAACTTTTCAAAATGCATCGGTGTTCCCTGAATTTCCTGTACTTTCAAGCGGTTTTTCTCGTTAAATCCTACAAGAATATCATGGTTTGCCTCCGAGAGGTAATCGATGATACCGTCGATGTCGGATTTAATATTCTTCGGGCACTGGATATACAGATGCTTGTTGGCACTGATATGCAGTGTGTAGGAGATACTGAAATGGTACCAGAAAAACTTGTGCAGCGTGGAGTATTTGTAGATCCATATGATCTCATCGATCGGTACGATCGCATTGCCGTAGACGGAAGTTTCAATGAAAAAATGTTCCGTGATAAACATATCTTCCGTTGCGAGCTGCGGCAGTGTGGCGAGTTCTTCCTCCGCCTGCTCTAACATCTTTTTCGGATTACCAAACAGTGCAAGATCCTGGCATGCAGGGGAGAGCACCGGGAAAAACATGTATATGACAGAGAGCACGATGCAGAGCAATGCGTAAATTCCGGTAATGAAAATTGCTGCAAACAGGATCCAGTTTCCAACGTGGTTAAATCCCGGTTCGCTGATATAGTAGGAAGAAACCTTGTTGCGGATACCGTTTTCCGTCCAGTTTAAATCGGTGGACAGATTGGAAAGCAGGGTGTCGAAATTTTCATTTCCCTTTGAAATCTTTCCTTTGATGGTGACTTCTTCGATGGAAGGCAGACCCTCCTCACTGGTATTTGGCGATAACAATACGATGATACATTCCTCGTCACGCATAGTGTAATAATAATAACCGTTGGTGTGACCGAAGATGGACTGGGTATATCCGGTAAATTTTAAATCGGAAAGTGTGGTGCTTATATACTGTTTACCACCCCGGAAAGCGGTCTCTAACGAGGTGTCGTCGGGCAAAATGTCCGGAGAAAATACAGCGGACAGCGAAAAAAAGTGCCATGCAAGCATGAGCACGATCAGGTAAATGATCGGAGCTGCAAGTCTGCGTTTATAAAATGCCTTGATATTTTTGCTGATGTAGTGATCGTAATTTTCGGGCATATCAAAATCCTTTTCTCAAATAAAAAATGACATACTGCTAATAGTATAGATTCTTTTTTGCTTTATTTCAACTAAAACCTGTGATAAGATGGTACTTGCAGTAACAGCGATAAAAGGAGATTATAATTTGGAAGCATATACAAGTTTTGCGCAGGTATATGATCTGTTCATGGATAATGTTCCCTATGAAGAGTGGAGCAGGTATATTATAGGACTTCTGAAAGAATATGGGATCTGTGACGGAACAGTACTTGATTTAGGCTGTGGAACGGGAAAGATTACAAGATTGTTGAAAAAAGCGGGCTACGATATGATCGGTGTGGATAATTCACCGGAAATGTTGGAGATCGCGGCGGAGACCGGATATCAGGAGATGCCGGAGGATGAGATCTTATATCTGTTACAGGATATGAGAGAACTTGAACTGTACGGAAGCGTGCGTGCAGTCGTGAGCATCTGTGATTCGATGAACTATCTGCTGGAAGAGACAGATCTTTTGTCCCTGTTTTACCGTGTCAACGAATATTTAGATCCGGATGGTATTTTTATCTTCGATCTGAACACAGTATATAAATACAGAGAACTCTTAGGCGAGACGACAATCGCTGAGAACCGCGAGGAGGGAAGCTTCATCTGGGATAACTATTTCGATGAGGAAGAACAGATCAATGAATACGATCTGACGCTTTTTATCCGGGAGGAAGAAGGACTTACCGCAGATTTGAGGAGACGCACTACCAGCGTGCCTACGAATTAGAAACCGTAAAACACCTTTTAGAACAGGCTGGACTTGAATTCGTCGCAGCATATGACGCATTTACGAGAGAGCCGGTAAAAGAGGACAGCGAGCGCATTTATGTGATCGCGAGGAGCAATCAGGAAACCTGAATGCACTATTTGCTCCCAACATCATTGGAGTCATCAGAAATTTATGAGTACAGTACGAAATGGAGGATAAAATATGAGTGATTATATTGTAAGAGCAACAGCGGCGGACAGCCAGATTCGTGCATTTGCCATCACATCAAAGGAAATGGTTGAGGAGGCAAGAAGAGCCCACGACACAAGACCGGTCATCACGGCAGCGTTGGGACGTCTTTTGAGCGGTGCGGCAATGATGGGAACAATGATGAAAGGGGATAATGATCTTTTGACGATCCAGATCCAGTGCGGCGGTCCGGCAAAAGGACTTACCGTGACAGCGGATTCCCATGGCCATGTCAAGGGATTTCCTATGGAATCCAGGTGGAACTGCCGTTAAATGCACAGGGCAAATTAGATGTGGGCGGAGCTCTTGGACTTGGCGTGATGAGTGTCATCAAGGATATGGGCTTAAAAGAACCGTATGTGGGACAGATCGCACTGCAGACCGGAGAGATCGCTGAGGATCTGACCTATTATTTTGCAACATCCGAACAGATCCCGTCCGCAGTAGGGCTTGGAGTTTTAGTGGACAAAGACTTATCGGTGCGCCAGGCGGGCGGTTTTATCATCCAGCTGATGCCGTTTACCAGTGATGAGGTCATTGAAAAACTGGAAAACAAGATCAGGGAGATCGCATCTGTAACGGAAATGTTAGAGCAGGGTATGACACCGGAGCAGATTTTAGAGGAAATCTTAGGAGATTTCGGTCTTGAGATCTCAGATAAGATCCCGGCTGCATTTGAGTGTGACTGTTCAAAGGAGAGAGTTTCACGTGCAATTTCTACGCTGAGCAAAAAAGATTTAGATTCGATCATCAATGACGGAGAGGCAATCGAGGTAAAATGCCAGTTCTGTAACAAGGCATACCATTTTGATGTGGACGAATTAAAGGAAATGCGTTCTGCAAAATAAAAAGGGCTGCTGTTGCGAAAAAATAGTACAAGCGGACAGTAAGCAAAAGGCAAGGCAATGTGGTTGCGGTAAGCAGGGGTAAAAACGTAACCGGAAAAGAGGAAAGAATGAGACAGGGATTTGTGAAAGTTGCAGCGGTAACACCAAAGATCAGGGTTGCCGACACAGGATATAATGCAAAAGTGATCTGCCAGTCTGTTAAAGAGGCGGCAGAGGCGGGAGCAAAAGTGATCGTTCTGCCGGAACTGTGTATCACAGGGTATACCTGTGGGGATCTGTTTTTACAGGAAAAGCTGCTTCGGGAGGCGAAAGAAGAATTATTGCATATCACGGCATTTACGACAGATGTGGATGCAATCGTATTTGTCGGACTTCCACTTGCATACAAAGGAAAATTATATAACGTGGCAGCGGCATTAAATCGTGGAAAAATTCTTGGTATCGTACCGAAAACCTACCTTCCGAATTATAATGAATTTTATGAAGCGCGCATTTTACGAGAGGTATGGAAGAAGTGGCCGATGTACGGCTGACCGAAGAATTGACGGTGCCGATGGGAACGAGACAGTTATTTACCTGTCTGGAGCTGCCGGAACTTGTGATCGCAGCAGAACTCTGTGAGGATCTCTGGACGATGAATCCGCCGAGCATCGGACATGCCATGCACGGAGCAACGCTGATCGTAAATCTTTCCGCATCGGACGAGACGACCGGAAAACCGGCTTACCGCAGGGAACTGGTAAAAGGACAGTCGGCAAGACTGCTCTGCGGCTATATCTATGCGAGTGCAGGGGACGGCGAGTCCACACAGGATGTGGTCTATTCCGGGCATAACCTGATCGCAGAAAATGGACGTTTGTTAGCGGAGTCAGAACTTTTTGACGCACAGACGATATCCACCGAGATCGATGTGTCCCGTCTTGCGTCCGAGCGCCGCAGAATGACAACATTTGAGACGGTCACAGAGCCGGTATATCGTGAAAATGTATTTTCCTTACAGATGGAAGAGACAAAGCTGACACGTTATATTGATCCGATGCCGTTTGTGCCGTCCGGAGAGCGCGACCGTACACTGCGCTGCGAGGAGATCTTATCGATCCAGTCGATGGGACTGAAAAAACGTTTAGAGCATACACACTGTAAGTCTGCAGTGATCGGAATTTCCGGCGGACTCGATTCCACGCTGGCACTTCTTGTCACCGTGCGTGCTTTTGATGCGCTCGGAATGGATCACAGTAATATCAAGGCAGTGACCATGCCGGGATTTGGTACGACAGACCGCACTTACGATAATGCAGTATCATTGATCCGCTGTCTGGGAGCTGATTTTATCGAGGTGGATATCAAAGATGCCGTCAACATTCATTTCCGGGATATCGGACAGGATCCGTCGATGCATGACGTGACCTACGAGAACGGACAGGCGAGAGAGCGCACGCAGATTTTGATGGATATTGCAAATAAGTCCGGCGGAATGGTCATCGGAACCGGAGATTTGTCGGAGCTTGCACTTGGCTGGGCGACTTACAACGGAGATCACATGTCTATGTATGCAGTCAATGCATCGGTGCCAAAGACACTGGTGCGCCATCTGGTGCGTTATTATGCGGATACCTGTGGGGATGAGACTTTAAAACAAGTGCTGCTCGATGTGCTTGACACACCTGTCTCTCCGGAACTTTTACCGCCGGAAGACGGAAAAATTTCACAGAAACGGAGGACTTAGTCGGCCCTTACGAGCTGCACGATTTTTATCTGTATCATATGCTGCGTCTTTCCTACGCACCGGCAAAGGTTTACCGTCTGGCAAAACAGGCATTTGCCGGAACTTATGACGATGCAACGATTTTTAAGTGGCTGGAGACATTTTACCGCCGTTTCTTTGCGCAGCAGTTTAAACGTTCCTGCCTGCCGGACGGACCAAAAGTCGGAAGTGTTGCGGTATCTCCGCGTGGGGATCTGCGTATGCCGTCCGATGCGTGTGCCTCAATATGGTTAGCGGAACTGGAGGAGTTAAAGGATGCAGTATCGCAGGGATAAAAAAGGAAATGAATTGTCTGTTTTAGGATATGGATGTATGCGTTTTACTAAAAACGGCAGCAGTGTCGATCTTGATAAGGCGGAAAAAGAGGTGATGGCGGCGATCAAAGCAGGTGTTAATTACTTTGACACTGCCTATGTCTATGCAGGCAATGAGGCAGCAGTCGGAGAGATCTTAGACCGCAACCACTGCAGGGAGCAGATCTATCTGGCAACAAAGCTGCCACATTATCTGATCAAGTCTGTCGCAGGTGCGGAAAAGATGTTTCAGGAGGAATTGCGCAGATTAAAAACCGATTATATCGATTATTATCTGATGCATATGCTCACCGATATACCGACCTGGGAAAAATTAAAAAAGATCGGCATGCAGGACTGGATCGAGGAAAAATTATCGTCCGGTCAGATCAGAAATATCGGATTTTCCTATCATGGAAATACCGAGATGTTCAAACAGCTCGTGGATGCCTACGACTGGGATTTCTGCCAGATCCAGTACAACTATATGGATGAATACTCACAGGCAGGCGTGGAAGGACTGCGCTATGCAAATGCAAAAGGACTTCCGGTCATCATCATGGAGCCTCTTCGCGGAGGCAGACTGGTAAATCTTTTACCGGAGTCAGCAAAAAAATTGTTCCGCGCTGACAAGGAAGGACGTACACCGGCGGAGCTTGCCTTAAAATGGCTCTATAACCAGCCAGAAGTAACCTGTGTGCTCTCCGGGATGAATTCCATGGAAATGGTGGAGCAGAACCTAAAGACGGCATCTGAGTCCCATGTGGGCTGTCTGACGGCATCAGACGCAGCACTGATCGAACAGGTGAAAGAAGAGATCAAAAAGCATGTCAAAGTCAGCTGTACCGGATGTGGGTATTGTATGCCGTGTCCGCGGGGAGTGGATATTCCGGGAACATTCCGCTGTTATAATGCGATGTATTCGGAAGGGAAAAATCAGGACGGAAAGATTATTTACAGTGTACGGCATTCCGGAAAGACACCGCAAGCGCATCCCAGTGTGTCGGCTGCGGAAAATGCGAAAAACACTGCCCGCAGCATATTGAGATACGCAAAGAGTTAAAATGTGCAGCGTCAGAATTGGAAGACGTGAAGTATAAGGTAATGAAGTCTGCAATTCAGATTTTAAAATTATGGTAAGACAATAAGAAAAGGATTAGAGAACATATTGGAAAAGAAAAGTTTTGTTTTAAAGGGAAATATCGTATATTCAGGAGAAAACAAGGAACTGTGCAGTATAGAGGGTGGTTATGTTGTATGTGAAAACGGTATCTGCCGCGGCGCATTTGAAAAGTTGCCGAAACAGTATGAAACACTGCCGCTGACCGATTATGGTGATAAGATCATCCTTCCGGGAATGACGGATCTGCATGTGCATGCACCACAGTATACATTCCGGGCACTTGGCATGGATCTTGAACTTTTAGACTGGCTGAATGTGCATACTTTTCCGGAAGAGGCAAAATATGTGGATATCTCCTATGCAAAAAGAGCATATGGAAGTTTTGTGTCTGATTTAAAGCACAGTCTGACAACGCGTGCCTGCATTTTTGCGACACTTCACAGAGAGGCAACCGTTGCTTTGATGGATCTTTTGGAGGAGAGCGGGATCGTAAGCTATGTTGGCAAGGTAAATATGGACCGTAACGGTGGTGAGAATCTCTGTGAGGCGGATGCGTCTGCTGCGGCAGAAGATACGAAAAAGTGGATTGAGGAGACAGCCGGAAAATATGAGCGTACAAACCCGATCTTAACACCGCGTTTTATTCCAAGCTGTACGGATGAGCTGATGAGAGAACTTGCAAAACTGCAGAAAACGACAGGACTCCGCGTGCAGTCGCATCTGTCGGAAAACCCATCGGAAGTCGCATGGGTAAAAGAGCTTGTCCCGGCAGCGAAAAATTATGCAGATGCCTACGCTGTTTTTGATATGTTCGGAGATAAGGATCACCCGGCAGTCATGGCACACTGTATTTACAGTGAGGATGAGATGGATCTTTTGAAAGAACACGGTGTCTATGTGGCACACTGCCCGGAATCGAACTTAAATCTTTCCTCCGGCATTGCACCGGTCCGAAAGTTCTTAGAGGAAGGTATTGCGGTCGGACTTGGTTCCGACGTGGCGGGCGGATCTTCACTTTCCATGGCAAAAGCTTTGACATTAGCGGTACAGGTATCAAAAATGTACTGGCGTCTGATTGATGAGAAAAGTAAGCCGCTGACATTTGCGGAAGCGTTTTATTTAGCGACAGCCGGAGGCGGCAGTTATTTTGGTAAGTCGGTACATTTTTAGATGGATATGAATTTGATGCGGTTGTCGCCGAAGATCATATTGCAAAGGATGTAAGGGAGTATACACCGATCCAGAGGACAGAGCGCATGATGTATGATGAGAGTACAATGACGATCTGTGCAAAATATGCAGCCGGATGTGCGTGTGAGCTGTAAAGGTTCAGATAGAGTGAAAATCAGAAAAATTTAGAGGCTCTCCAAATTTGAATGAAAAAGAGTCATAACCGGCAAAATCGGTTATGACTCTTTTTAAAACGAATCAAATATTCAGGAAACATAACGTTTGTATTTAGATCTGGTGAAGTTTGCGCTCATATTTGCGCTCACCGGCCGTCATGCGTGCCGGATTCTGTACATAGACAAGCATGTACATGAAGACTGCCATAATGATTCCGGTAACCACATCAAATACGGAGTGCTGTTTTAAAAACATGGTAGATAAAATAATGCTTACCATAAGAACAGCAGAACCAATACGGATGACCTTTTTATCGCGGAAATTTTCACTGTGCCATACGGCTAAATTGACTGCAATGGAATTGTAAACGTGAATACTTGGGAAAAGGTTCGTCGCAGTGTCCGTTGCGTAGAGGCATTTTACCATATGTACAAACACGTTATCCCGCGCAAAAGTAGTCGGCCTTAAATAATGTCCGTTTGGATAAATGGTGGAGATGACTAAAAAGATCGTCATTCCGGTAAACAACATGGTACATAAACGGAAATATTCGTCTTTATTTTTAAAGTAGAAGTAACCAAGTCCCCACGCAACATATCCAAACCATAAAAAGTATGGAATAATAAAATATTCACAAAATGGAATATAATCATCGAGTGCAACATGGATCACATGAAAATGCGTGGTAACGGTTCTCTCTAAATGACCAAACCATGGCAGATAAATCATGAAATAAAGCAGAAGAAGAGCATGTTTGTTTCTCTCAATAAATGCGTTGACCGCATCGCGTGTCTTCGTTTTCACGGTTTCACCCTCTTTTCATTAATCTCAACGATAGGGATTATAGCACAGCATTTTTTTAGAAACAATTCCCTTTTCCTTATTTTAAGAAAGATTATTTAAAATTTAAGAAAACTTTAAGCTATGACGGGTGTTTTTGGGGAGTTTGACGGTAATTTTTATTACAGATCAATGCGAAAAAAGAACGAATTCTTAATTAAATGTTACGATTTGGACAATTTGTTGACAAGACCTTGCCGGATATTATAATAGAGTAGGTGTCCGTTAGCATATTTTATGCAATACAACATATCTTTACACATAGGATGAAAGGATATTTAGAAAAATGAAAGAGAAAAACAAGCGGAAAATGCATGGAGGTGCGTCAGCAAAAAGTTATACAGGACTGGTGCTCACATGTGTTATGACGGCGATTGCTGTGATTTATGTCGGGTTTGCGATTTATTTTGAAAGTCATTTTTGTTTTGGAACTTCTATTGATGGGATTGCAGTCGGTGGCAGCAATGTGGAAAAAGTCGAGGATGCGATCCGGACTGAGATGAAAAATTACAATCTGACAGTTACTGCACGCGAGGATAAAAATGGAACCATTGCAGGTTCGGATATTGATATGGAGCCGGTATTTCAGGGGGAAATAGAGAAACTTTTAGAGGAGCAGAATGGTTTTGCGTGGCTGATCCTGATGTTCCAGAAGCAGGAGTTTGAACTGGCAAAGGTTGTATCTTATGATGAACAGAAACTGGATGAGGCAGTCAGAAATTTACCATGTATGAAAGATCAGCGCACACCGGTGGATGCGACTTATTCTGATTATACAAGAGAAAACGGGTATGCGCTTGTACCGGCTGATTATGGAACACAGGTCGATACCGCAAAAGTCAGGAAAGCGGTAAGTGATGCGGTTTTAGTATTGGATGAAACCGTTGATCTGGAGCAGAGCGGCTGTTATTTAGAGCCTGCAATCGGAGATGATGATAAAGATCTGCTGGCTTTGATCGATGCATTAAACCAGTATGTCGGTGTTACGATTACATATGACTTTGGGGATGATAGGGAAGTATTGGATGGAACAACGATCAGTACCTGGCTTTCTGAGGAAACCGACGAAAAAGTTTCCATTGATGAGGAAGAAGTCCTTGCCTTTGTAAAGACACTGGCAAAGAAATATAATACTGCCTATTCACCGAAAGAGTTAAAGACTTCCTACGGTACGACGGTTACGATCACCGGTGGTTTTTATGGCTGGAGAATCGATAACGGAGGGGAAGTAGAACAGATTCTGGCAGACTTAAAAGCCGGAAAAGATGTGGAGAGAGAGCCGGTATATCTCACAACGGCAAACAGTCATGGCGAGCATGATTACGGTGATTCTTATGTTGAGATCAATCTGACAAACCAGCATTTATTCCTTTACAAAGACGGAAAACTGGTGGTGGAGAGTGATTTTGTTTCAGGAAATCTTTCAAAAGGACATGATACACCGACAGGTGCATTCGGACTGACTTATAAAACCATGAATGCAGTCTTAAGAGGTCCGGATTATGAGACACCGGTTACCTACTGGATGCCGTTTAACGGCGATGTGGGTATGCATGATGCAACCTGGCGTAACAAGTTTGGTGGAAGTATCTATAAGACCAGTGGGTCTCATGGATGTATCAATCTGCCTGCATCTGCAGCAAAGAAGATCTATGAGACGATCGATAAGGGATATGCAGTTTTAGTATATCGTATGCCGGGTGACAATCCGACTGTTGTGCAGCAGCCGCAGGCGGATGTTCCATCTGTGATCAATGCGATCAGTATTATCGGGCCTGTAACATTAGAGAGCGAAACAGCAATCGTGAATGCGAGAAATATGTACAACTCACTTTCAGATGCAGACAAGGCTCAGGTAACAAATTATGACACACTGACAGCGGCAGAGGCAGCACTTGCGGTATTGAAGGCACAGCAGCCGGCTGATGGAGGCAGCAGCCAGATCAGAGCTAGCCACAGGATCAGAGCCAGCAGCCAGACCAGAGCCAGCCACAGGATCAGAGCCAGCAGCCAGACCAGAGCCAGCCACAGGATCAGAGCCAGCAGCCAGACCAGAGCCAGCTACAGGATCAGAGCCAGCAGACGGACGGAAACCAGCAGGATCAAAGCCAGCAGACGGACGGAAGTCAGCCACAGGGATGATGAAAACAATTTAACAGATACAGTCAAAGCAAAAAGCTCCTGCGCATTAACCAAGCGCAGGAGCTTTTTGCTGCCAATGGATTGATAAACGATCAATAACGTTTTATGGAAGGTTTAGGAGCTGCTGTAGTATTCGTTCCGGAAGAATGCTGCTTTGGATGTGAAACTTCTTTTGCTGCAGTATTGTGGGCAGATACAGAACCTTTGCGTGGTACGCTGCAGCCTAACAGAACGCTGACTGCTTCATGCATTTCCGGATGTGCACGATAGGCTTCAATGATCGTCCGCTCAGAAGGTGTCACATGAAAATTCTCATTGCTGTCATAGCCGAATGCTTCAAGGATATCTGTGATATTATATAGATCGCAGAGTGTTAAAAGGATATCTGCGCTTGGATTTGCCTGTCCGCTTTCCCATCCGTAAATCGTTTTGGGAGCGGCGGTAAAAGAACGATCCTCTAACAGGATAGAAACATCATTTACAGACAGGTGATTCCGTTTACGATATTCTTTTAAAACTTTTGCTATATTCTGATTCCGCATATTGATCTCCGTTCTGTTGCATTTAAAGCAGCCAAAATGCTTTTTAATCGTATCATATCCCACCTCATTTTATCAGTCAATGAGTTCTTAATTGCAGAGAAAAATATAATTGCAATTCCTAAAGTTAAAGAATAGAATAAGAAAAAACAGATTTTTGTAGAAGAGGTGCGATAACATGGGAAAATCAAAAGTGACGGATTATATGATCCGGTATATTGAAGAAAACCGGATGGATGCAAAATCGCTGGCGGCACATGCGGGCATCGATGCAGGAAAATTGCGGAAGGATTATAAGGAACCGCTGGATGCGGAGGAATTTCTTTCACTCTGCGCATATCTTGGTATCAGACCGGAACAGGTACAGCGGATGCTGTGAACCACTATTTGCCTCCGACATAATTACGTGCAATGCGTAAACAGCATCAGGGTATAAATATCGGTAAGATGTACATACTGATCACATAGAGAACATGATATAAAAATGTTTGGAAATGGAGATTCGTATGAGCATGCAGACGGGAAAACAGAGTATTTGTTTTGAAACGCCGCCTTATATTGTAAGCAGCGCAAGTATTGTCGGAAAAAAAGAGGGGGAGGGACCTCTTGGAGCCTGTTTTGATCTGATCGGGGAGGATGATAAATTTGGGCAGGACACCTGGAAGAGGCAGAGAGTACCCTGCAGAAAGAGGCTTTCGGAATGGCAGTCGGAAAAGCAGGACTGAAAAAAGAAGAGATCCGTTATCTTTTTTCCGGAGATCTTTTAGGACAGAATATTGCCACTTCGTTTGGACTCATGGATTACCAGGTGCCGCTCTTTGGCCTGTATGGTGCGTGCAGTACCTGCGGCGAGGCGCTTTCCCTTGGAGCAATGTGTGTTGCTGCAGGATATGCGGATTACGTTGTGGCGATGACATCGAGCATTTTGCCAGCGCCGAAAAGCAGTTCCGGTTTCCACTTGAATATGCGAACCAGAGACCAATGTCAGCAACCTGGACGGTGACAGGAAGTGGTGCGTATGTGCTTGGAAAAAGAAAGAGCAATGCGTGTATTACCGGCATCACGACCGGAAAGATCATCGATTATGGCATTAAGGATTCCATGAATATGGGGGCGGCAATGGCACCTGCGGCAGCAGATACGATCTGCCAGAACTTAAAAGATTTCGGGCGCAGGCCAGAGGACTATGATCACATTATTACCGGGGATCTAGGCAGTGTTGGAAGGGAGATCCTGATCGATCTTTTGAAAAAAGAAGGATACGATATCAGTGAGATGCATTTAGACTGCGGTATGCTGATCTATGAGAGCAAAGCGCAGGGAACCGGGGCAGGAGGTTCCGGATGCGGGTGTTCTGCCGTAACACTTGCCGGGCATTTTTTAAAACAGGTCGAGCAGGGAAAATTACAGCGTATCCTGTTTGTGCCGACCGGGGCACTTCTTTCCACGGTGTCTTTTAATGAAGGAAAAACGGTGCCAGGGATTGCACATGGAGTCGTGATCGAACATGCAGATTAAAAGAGAGAAAGAGGTGTAGAATTATGGATTATATCAATGCATTCTGGGTTGGAGGGGCAATCTGTGCACTGGTGCAGATCTTAATGGAAAAAACAAAGATGCTTCCTGGAAGGATCATGGTGATGTTAGTGTGTCTTGGCGCACTGCTTGGGGCACTTGGATCTACCAGCCGTTTATTGAATTTGCGGGAGCCGGGGCAAGTGTGCCGCTGCTTGGATTTGGGAATACCCTGTTTAAGGGAGTGAAAGAAGCGGTGGACGAGTATGGATTTTTAGGAATTTTTTTAGGTGGACTAAAAGCAAGTGCCGCTGGTATTTCAGCGGCACTGATCTTCGCATATCTGGCAAGTATTATTTTTCAGCCTAAGATGAAGAAATAGATATTATAAATATTTTTTGATCTCTTCGATCAATGCGGTATATTCCTCATCGGAAAGAAATTTTTCGCCCGGATTCATGGCAAAAGTGCCGCCCCACTCGTAACCGTCTGTATATTTTGGAACGAGATGGAAGTGGAGATGATGGCCGGTATCACCGTAAGCACCGTAGTTGACTTTCTGCGGATGAAATGCCTTGTGAAGTGCTTCTGCCACATGATTAATATCTTCAATGTAAGCGGCGCGTTCCTCAGAGGTCAGTTCAGTGATCTCACTGACATGTTTTTTGTGAGCGACGATCACACGGCCTTTGTGGCTCTGCTCCTTGAAAAGATAAACTTTTGAACTTGGCAGTTCACAGATTTTAATACCAAACTGGGCGACTAATTCGCCTCCATACAATATGCACAATTCTGATCCATAAGAAACCTCCCGTGTCTGTTTTTTTATTATTTAATATTGAAAAAAAGGTCTGCACAAATCATCGACCGGTGCAGACCTGATTTTTTAAATTATTTCTGGTTGAAGTGAACAGCGAAACCTGCGATCTCGTCTTTTAAGTAAGCAACAGTAAGCTCACCTTTGTCATTGTATTTGAAAGAAGATTCGTCAAATACAAAACCACGTTTTTCAAGATGATAAATCGCGCGGTCTAAGTAGTTGGTCTGAATGCAGATATGACCATTGGTTCCGCGTCCCGGATTCTTCATCATTTCAATTAAAGAACCTACGAACATGGAGCTGTTTCCAACTTTTACATTCTCGCCAAGTAAGGTGGCGAATTTTGCAGACTCTGCAGCAGCTACTTCCTCAGAAGCGTTGTTAACACCTACATGTAACAGTTTGAATCCTAACATGGTAGAAACAGCCTCTTTTGTTAAAGCTGTAATGCCATCCCAGTCTTTTGCAGCGATCATGTCTTTGTTTACCATCCAGGAACCACCGCATGCATGATCTTTTTGAAATCAAGGTAGCTTGTTAAGTTCTTTGCGTTGATACCGCCGGTCGGCATGAATTTCATCTTTGTGTAAGGAGCTGCCATGGATTTGATCATGGAAAGTCCGCCTGCAGCTTCTGCCGGGAAGAATTTCACAATGTCAAGACCAAGCTCGATTGCAACTTCTACGTCGCTTGGGTTAGAGCATCCAGGAGTTACCGGGATTCCTTTTTCAACACAGTATTTTACAACTTTTGGATTTAAACCAGGGCTTACGATGAATTTTGCACCTGCGTTTACAGCGCGGTCAACCTGCTCTGTGGTAAGAACAGTACCTGCACCTACTAACATCTCCGGGAACTGCTCGGACATGATGCGGATAGATTCCTCAGCAGCTGCTGTACGGAAAGTAACTTCTGCACATGGGAGACCACCGTCGCATAATGCTTTTGCTAAAGGTGCAGCATCCTCTACATTGTCAAGTGCGATAACCGGGATAATACCGATTTTGGAAAACTCTTCTAATACTTTGTTCATAATTCTTCTCCTTTATTTTGAATAATTTTAAGGTTCTTAAAATGGTTTCGTAATATGAAACATTGTTTCGTACAACGGTACAATAGTATTATAACATTACAAAATGCCTTGTCAATAATTTAGGGAAAGAAAATGTTGTATTTTGCAAAAAACAAAAATTTGACTTTTATTGGAAGGTCATGTTATGATGTCATATGGTTTCATATAATGAAACAATAATGTGAATTATGAAACCTAAAAGACAGGTATTGGAAAAATAACTGATACCTTACATAGAATATGAGGTAATTATGGCAGAACAGAAAGAAACAAAAAATCCGGTGCAGTCGCAGAGCGCATTTTTCAGGTAATGGAAATGCTGGCCGATCACGGTGAGATGGGGCTGATGGAGATCAGCACAGCGTTAGGACTTCACAAAAGCACGGTACATCGCCTTCTGATGTCTTTAGTCTATATGGGATATGCAAAACAGGACGAGGTATCCCAGAAGTATATGCTTTCTTATAAAATAGTCAGCATGGCAGGAAAAATGCTTGACCGCATGGATATTTTACAGGTTGCAAAACCTTATATGGAGCGTTTGTCTGATATCAGCGGGGAAACAGTGCATTTAGTTCAGCGGGAAGGAAACAATATTTTATATATTTATAAAATAGAAGCAAAAATCGGTACGATCCGCATGGTGTCCCATGTGGGGATGGTCCATCCGATGTATTGTTCCGGTGTGGGCAAGGCAATCATGGCAGAACTTCCGGAGTCGGAAGTGAAACAGATCTGGAATGAGAGCATCATCGAAAAAAAGACGGAGCATACGATCACGGATTATGATGATATGCTTAGTGTATTAAAAGAAGCAAAAAAGAACGGTTATGCACTTGATGATGAGGAAAATGAAGAAGGTGTACGGTGTATTGCTGCAAGCCTCAGGGATTATCATAATGAAGTAAAATATGCATTCAGTATTTCCGGACCGACCAGCCGGATGACGCGAGAACGGGTGGAGGAGTTATCTGTGGATGTCAGAAAAGTACAGGAAGAATTATCCATGGAATTAGGCTGGTATAGAAAATAGCAGAGATGGTCATACTATCCTTGAAAAGGTGATGGTTCAGAGAGTTTTTGAACCGTTACAAATAATTTCTTGTAAAGTAAAGGAGAAGAATGACCATGAAAAAGTTTAAAATGCTTGCGGCATGCCTGGTGCTTACATTGTCTCTTAGCGCACTGACCGCATGCGGCACAAACAGAAACAACACAAATACCAATAACAATGGCAACAATCCGGCAGCGGTACAGAAAACCGTGTCAATGAAAACACAAATAACGGTATCAATAATACCGAAAATGGTATGAATGATACCAATGTGAATGGAACAAATGGTACCGTGAATGACACGGATACGAACGGCACAAATACAAATACAAATAACACAAACGCGAATGGTGCAGACACAGACGGTGGTGCTGTTGTGGATGATGTGGTGGATGGCGTCGGCGATGCTGGCAAAGACATTATTGACGGTGTGGAAAACGGCGTGGATGACGCGACCGGAAACAATAATAACGGTAACACAACGGATAACAGTGCAAGATAACGGATGAGAAATTTCCGGGTATGGCCTTTTTGTGAAAGGGCTGCCCGGATTTTTTGTGTCAAAAATCCTTAAATAAAAATGAAATCTTTCTGATTTTCTTGTGATTGCAGATGTTTTGCGGTACAATGTCTTAAATAAGTCTGCTTTGGGCAGAGATATGGAAAAATTCAGGAGCGTATTCAGATGAATAATAATGATTATAGAGAAATAACTGAGGATGATGTAACAACCGTATCCACAGATCAGAAAGAGGAAATGAACAGACAGGAAAGCGTCAATGATACCCCTGACGTGTCAGAAAATGAAAAGGAGACCGTGCAGGCGGAAGTGACAAATTCAGACGCATCGGATGAGAAAGAGCCGGAGTATGAAGATATCTGCTACATCTGCCGCAGACCGGAGCATATTGCAGGAAAGATGATAAAGATCCCGAACAACATCTGTATCTGTCAGGACTGTATGCAGAAAACGTTTGACAGTATGAACCAGACCGGATTTTCCATGGATGATATGCTGAACATGAATATGGGAAAAATGCCAAATATCAGCATGATCAATCTTTCAGATCTGCAGGGGATGCAGGGATTTATTCCGAATAACCAGAAAATCAAAAAGAAAAAGCCGAAAGAAAAGAAAGAGCCGGTACTTGATATCAAAAAGATCCCGGCACCACATAAAATCAAGGCATCGTTGGATGAGTACGTAGTGGGACAGGAGCATGCAAAGAAAGTCATGTCCGTCGCTGTTTATAATCACTATAAGAGGATCGCATCCGATGAGAAGGACGGCATCGAGATTGAAAAGTCCAATATGTTAATGATTGGACCGACCGGTTCCGGTAAGACTTATCTGGTAAAGACACTTGCAAAGCTTTTAGATGTGCCGCTTGCCATCACAGATGCGACGTCCCTGACAGAGGCAGGGTATATCGGTGATGACATCGAGAGTGTTGTCAGCAAACTGCTTGCAGCAGCGGACAATGATGTTGAGCGTGCGGAACACGGTATTATCTTTATTGATGAGATCGACAAAATCGCAAAGAAACGCAACACCAACCAGCGTGATGTCAGCGGAGAGTCCGTGCAGCAGGGAATGTTAAAACTGTTAGAGGGTGCGGAGGTAGAAGTGCCTGTCGGAGCCAGCAGCAAGAATGCCATGGTACCCATGACAATGGTCAACACCAAAAATATTCTGTTTATCTGTGGAGGCGCGTTCCCGGAGTTAGAGGATATCATTAAGGAACGCCTCAATAAATCCGCATCGATTGGTTTTAAATCCGAGCTTAAGGATAAATACGACCAGGATGAAAATATTCTGCAGAAGGTGACCATAGAGGATGTGCGCAAATTTGGCATGATACCGGAATTCTTAGGACGTCTGCCGATCATGTTTACCTTAGAAGCGCTCACAGAAGATATGTTAGTGCGCATCTTAAAGGAACCGAAAAATGCGATCTTAAAACAGTACCAGAAACTGCTTGCCATGGATGAAGTCAGACTCGAATTTGAGGATGACGCACTGATGGCGATCGCAAAGCAGGCAAAGGAAAAGAAAGTCGGTGCGCGTGCACTCCGTGCGATCATCGAGGATTTTATGCTCGATATCATGTATGAGATTCCGAAAGATGACAATATCGGCATGGTGACCATCACAAAAGAGTATGTGGAGAAAAAGGGCGGACCGCTCATTACCATGCGTGGCTGTGCACAGATTGCTGCTGTTCAGACGCAAGCTTGACACTTTGCTGTCAAGCTATGCGCCGTAGTGTATATTGTTGTGAGATTACAGCCCCTGCCTCCGTAGAGGCACTTTAATGGGCTGTAATCGTTGCTGGTCACACCGGAAGTGTGAACAGTAACCACAGATTGGGGAACAGAAGGCGCCGGGGATTGCTGCTGTTGAATGAGACGATGAAGAATGATTCTGAAATGGGGAAAAATCTTTTTTACAGACTGAGAAAAAGATTTTCCTCATTTTGAATTTGAAGAATATGGTAAAAAAAGTGTTCACACTATGATTAAGTATAGTACAATAGTACTAATCGAAAAAATGGAGGAGTGAAAATGGCAA
>ENA-OQCN01000220-OQCN01000220.1-human-gut-metagenome-genome-assembly--contig:-NODE-220-length-30003-cov-3.628632_pt1 | contig 30003 bp, 32 predicted proteins | sample MGYA00242497_ERZ504576 | MGnify/ENA primary metagenome ERZ504576 (study PRJEB26092, sample SAMD00036296) | human gut metagenome | host: Homo sapiens | study: EMG produced TPA metagenomics assembly of...
CCATTCAGTATGCATGCTCTTTTTCTGTGCCTGCCTGCAAGTTAAAACATATCTGCCTTCTTTTTTTGACTTCACAACAGTAACAGGGTCAATTTGCCCAATGTGTTTCATACTTTCAGCTATGTTTTCAATTTTGTCTTTGATGTATGCTTTGTGGCTGATCGTCTATTTCATCAATCAGAGATATGTCAATTTCTACAACTTGATTTTCGGTACTGCCGCCGAGCAATTCAGAGTATGCCTGCTCCGGGGTTTTTAATATTTGCTTTTTGGGTTTAAAAAAATCAGGCATTTTCACATTCCTCCATAATTCTATGTGCAGCCTCTATGTATTGAGCACCTACAACTGACTTACAATCCGAAACGCTGCTGCGGTGAAAACCGACTGAGTTTTTTGTTTCTGTCCTATATGATATATATGTATTAAAAACAAGATCGTTATAACTTTCTTTAAGTGCGTTGTAAATTGTAGCGGAATGTCTTGTATTAGTCTGATACATAGTAACAAGCATTCCGAGAAGATATTTACGAATATCGGTGCCTTTCTTAATTCGCATAAAACTGTCAAGCATTTGTTCTACGCCCTCATAACTGAGTAAATCGGCCTGAACAGGAATAAGCAGCTTATCACAAGCGTTGAGAACATTTGTAACAAGCAAATCAAGAGCAGTTTGACAATCAAATATAATGTAATCGTAATTTTCGTTAAAGTAATCATTTTCAAAAATTCTTGAAATTACAGTTGAACTGTTATCATCTGCAGCAATAATTCCAAGCATACCGGCAAGCAAGTTAATTGACGGTATAAAGTCAAAGTTTTCTTTTTCACAATAACGAATACAATTTTTAAAATTTACATTTTGTTTTGTAACTGTGCTGAAAATAATATCGGATGTTGTAGGCTTGCCATCGGCTTCCCAATTAAGCCAGTTTGATAAATGGTGCTGTGGGTCGCAATCAACAAGTAATACTCTGCGATCATTAACAGCAAGTGCTGCTCCGAGATTTAATACAGTTGTAGTTTTTCCTACTCCACCTTTTTGATTTGATACTGCAATTTTTATTGCTTTGTTATTTTCTTTCATTTTTCGTTCCCCCGATTAAATGATAAATTTTTTACTAAGTGTCCCACCGTGGGACACTTGTTTGTTTGAGTAATATAAAAAGACTGCTCGAAAAAGCAGTCATAATTACATCATCATAGCCATTCCCATATCGGGCATTGCTATTTGATTTGGTAAAATGGGTTGTGTCACCTGTGCAGCCTGAACATTTTTAATTGATGGTGTAAGTTCAGGTTTTAGACTATTGTTGATATTATCCGCAACTGATTTATATGCTCTGTGAGAGTGATCAAGTGATTTTGTAATGTCAGCCGAAGAGATACTTTTGTCTGCACACATTGTTTTGTATTGATCGGCAAGATGTCTTTGCCTGCTCTCAGGTATTTGCAAGCCAAAGTATGACTGCAACATTACCGATGTTGCGTCAGCTTCAAATTCCATTTGAGCTTCACTTTTAATTTGAGTTTTATCAAGCTCTTTATGTAAAATAGCGTGTGCGGTTTCGTGTGTAAGTACTGATAATTTTGTTGAATCGTCAAACATACCGCTAAGCGAAATTGAATTGCTTGTAGGATCAAAGAAGCCTCGCAGTGATACTGAATTAAATTGATTTTCGTGTACTTTACAATTCAACTCTTTTTCGCAATATGTTTTCATAAGTTCGTATAGCTGTTTATGCTGTTCTGATGTGTAACCAAGATCGAAATATTTAGGATAATCTTCTTTAGGACAATTTGTTTGTGCTATGTCAAAAACAGTACCGACTTTAAAAATGTATTCGTTGCTCTGCCTCAATTCTATGTTGCTTGTAAGCCTCTTTCTGTTCTTTTGTAGCTTTACTGAGAGGAACAGGGCTGCCGTCAATATTAAGGTATGTCTTTATAGTTGGCACAAGTATTTTCATTCCGTGTTCGCCACGCTTAACCGAATAACCCATATCCTGATATGCTTTATAGCTGTTACAAAACATTGCACCCGGATTTTGCTGATAAATAAGCATTGTGTTTCTTGAACTGTAGTTATAAAAACGAGTTGAAAATTGCAAGTATTCAATCATATTCTGCGGATTATCTTTAAAGTTCTTAGCAAGTTCAATGACCTTTTGCTTCATTTCTTCTTTTGTCTGTTCTGATTTTGCCGGATCGTAAGCCAAATTCAACACCTCTCAATCTGTATATTGATTTATAATCTTTTTTTGTACATCGTACGGCAATTCTGAAATACTTGTTAAATCTTTTGGAGAAATAGTTTCTCCGATTTCAATAAGATTTTCAGGGATTTCGCAGAAAAATAATTCGCCGTCCTCACGCTTGACAATAAGTTTATCTTCATAATATCCGACAACCTCATTGTCTGTGTATGGTTCTTCAAAACTTAATATACTCATAGCTGCCTCCTGTTTTTTATATAAAAAAGACCTCATAAACAAAGTTGTTGAATATTGACCACATTATTACAATATGTTACAATATTGTTACCTGATTGCTTACGAGGTGTATTTTATGACTTTATGTGCTGCTTATCAGCAGTTCTTGAAAGAAAAAATTTCTGAAGGTGTAACTGAACAAACTTTAAAATATTATAAATATAATTTACCAAAGTTCATTGAATGGTGTGTAGATAACAAAATAGAAAATGTCGAAGATGTTTATACTCATTTATTTGAAGATTACAAACTCTATTTAATTGAAAATAAAAACGGTACTAAAAAAATATCACTGCAAACTTATACAAGAGCAGTGAAAACATTTTTATTATGGTTAAATGAAAATGAGTTCATTCAAAATGTGGGTAAGTTGAAACTTATTAAAGCTGAAATTGCCAATATAGTTCCTTTGTCAGATGTAGAAGTAAAAATACTTCTCAATAATTTTGATAATTCATACTTTGGTATTCGCAATAAATTAATGGTAATGTTTATGCTTGATTCAGGTCTGAGAAGAGGAGAAGTAGTAAGTCTTGAATCAAAAAACATATTTATGCATAACAACACTATGTTAGTGCAAGGTAAAGGAGAAAAAGAGCGATTAGTACCTTTTGGTGAAGAAACTAAGCGATATATTAATCGTTATTCACACATGAGAAACGAATATGAAAAACGCTTTTTCCAAAAAGAAGATGGTACACCGATTACCGATAATACAATCAAGATGTATTTTCAAGATTTAAAAGAAAGTACAGGAATTATCAGATTGCACCCTCACTTACTTCGCCACACTTTTGCGACTAACTATATCCTTTATGGCGGTGATGTTGAAGAACTGCGAATATTGCTCGGACACACAAGTTTACAAATGACAATGAAATATGTGCATTTAGCTACACAACAAAGAATACTAAATCAGCGTTATCATAGTCATATTGATAAATTATTTTGTCAATATGATAATAAATTGGCTCAATATAGTGGTAGCTTTTAATCAAGGTGTCCGGAGTTCGAATCTCCGATGGGTCACCATAAAGCGCAAGGTACAATGCCTTTGCGGCTTTACTTATATAAATGTAAAAGACACTCTCGGTAATTTGCACAAACAACTTTTTAAGCTCGCTAATCAGAATAAGCGTTTTACACAAAAATTATATATTGGGCTGTCGCCAAGCGGTAAGGCAACGGACTTTGACTCCGTCACCCGTGGGTTCGAATCCCGCCAGCCCAGCCATAAGCACCGATTTTGAAGTCGGTGCTTTTCTTTTTGGAGTGTTAAAAAATGGCTCTATGTCAATAGTTGGGGTAAACCCGAAAAAGAAGAATTGAAACGAACAAGCGATAGTAAATCAAGCTATCGCTTGTTTTTGCATTTGGTGAGAAAACATATGTAAAATACGGTTACGGAAACGCTTAAAATTTCTGTAACCATAAGCATTACGCTTAAGTACCTTAATCTTGTTGTTGCAGCCTTCGGTAAAGCCGTTGGTGATAGTGGAAGAAAAAGAATTCAGAATACCCGGAAGCCAATTAATCATAGTATTAGCACATTTTTTAAATTGAGGAATACCACAGTCTAAAGCCGAATTTATCCAATCAGAAAAAGCTGTTTTTGCAGACTGTCGGTCTTTGCAATCAAGGATTTTAAGGAAATCCTCTTTGTAAAAATGAGCAGTAGAAAGAGTTGGAGAAGTAAAAAGCATAACATTTACCTGTTGTTTTTGTTCGTCAGAAAGGAGGTCAAATCTTTTTAGTAAAAGCTGTCTTGATTGCTTGAAGTATCTGCGATGAGATTTGCTGAATTTCTTTTGTTCCTGCTTACGAACAGCCTCAAAAGCCCAGATAACTTGCCGTATCCAATGGTATTTATCAACAATCTGTGAGGCATTTTTAAACCACACAGAAGAAATATTAGAGTAGGGTTTCCACATATCACTGACAAAAAACTGAACCTTGTCACGCTGTGACTTATCAAAATGGTTAAAATACTCAGTTAGGAAATGCGCATATCTTTTTGGAAGAATGTCCAAAACAACCTTGTTGACAGGATCGGTGAGAATACATTGATACTTTTCACTGTTCGTATTGCCTTTAAATTCATCAATAGAAATAGCAGATGGGAGCTTTTTAGGAGCGTAGGAAACTAAATCAAAAACCCTGATTACGGAGCTTACAGAGAGGTTAACCTCTCTTGCAACGCTTGAAAAAGAAACTTCATTTCTCAATTTGTCAATGATATACAAAGACAATCTGTTAGTCATACGATGATAACGAGGGAGGAAATCGACATTTTCAGGGAAACGCTTGCCACAGGAGCAACGATATCGACGCTTATAAAGATGAATAAAGATGTGCTTGCCAAAGGCAGGAATATCCTTTATAGGCTGTTCACGATAATCGTGAACCTTATCAGTTAAATTGCCACAGCAAGGACATTTGTGAGGTTTTCGTTTTAACCGGCAGTTAATATGGATTGAATTATCAATTTCTTCAATTTTTTCTATATCAACATCTTGCAATCCTAAGAGTTTTTCGGTAAAATATTTGTAGAGCATATTTGTTCCTCCGTTTCTGGTTTCTAGTCAATTCCATTTTAACGGATTTTAGACAAATATGCTCTACTTTTTTAAAATTATTTTTGTAGGATCTATTTGTTACCCCAACATTTATTATAGAGCCTAAAATTTTAATTTAACAGGCAGTCAGTCTTATGGGGTTATAGAAACTGACTGCCTGATTTTTTGTGTTTTTTATTAAAAATTGGGGTAATTTATGGTTTAGTGGAATATTCGTAAAACAATTATAAAAGTTTGGTCAACCTTTAAAAAGGCTTGACCTAAATTTTTTAATTATTTCCCTGTCATTTAGAACATAACTGTTTATTATCAAAAAAAGCAAAAGCCCGACCGAAGTCGAGCTGATTGCTTATAAAAAAAGAGAGAGGAAAATATCTATGAAAAAATGAGTTATTAGCTTTGTAATGTAAGTTTTATCAGTAGTTATCTTACACATATATAATACCATACGAATAGTGACAACAGTGTGACAAAATATTGGTAGTTTTCCGAAATTTAAACATTTTTTTAGAAATTAATCAAAAATATCGTTTGTCGGGTTAGATTTGACCTTTTTGTGTACTTTCAGAGTGTTGTTATTGTCGCAAAAAGCAATGAAAACTTTCGCTTGTTTTTATATTTTGCTTTTTGAGTTCTTTTTTTAACCACTCAATATTATTTCCCGTGGCTTTAAGATTTCTTTCCAAAACCTTGCCGTCCTGTATCACTACCGCCTCTACATCGGATTGAAGAACCGTAATTTTCATATCATCGGGAGTGAGCGGTCGATTTTTGTCTTTCGGTAAAATTGAAAGCTGACCGTTGCTTTCAAGGATAACGGTTTGTATCTCATCAAAATTAAAATATCCCTTTGAACGGCACATTACCAAAATTTCATTTATATCTATCTTTGCGGTACTTAAGTTTTTGTTGTAAAATTTGCCGTTATCGTAAATTATAATAGATTTGCCCGTAATGAATCTTCTTAGAAGAAGCGACTTTTGCGATAGGAAAGTCAACATAATTGCTATAAGCGAGTAAATAACCATAGCCATTACACCGTCGTAAATATCGGTAAATTCGCCTGTCGCCAGTTCGGCGGCGATTGAACCTATTGTAATACCGTTGATGTAGTCAAACATATTAAGCTCTGACATCTGCTTATTTCCCATCAGCTTTGCAAGCAAAAACAGGACTGTAAGCGAGATCGGTGCGGTTATAAATACTCTGAAAAATCATAATAACCTCCTGTGCTATGGTTATTATGGATTTCTTTTTTTATTTATTCGTTTTTGAATTCTATGTTAGGCGATTTATGATTTAGCGGGGAAATTCGTTTAAATGATTTAAAAATTTAGGTCAAGGTTGACCAAACTTTTATAAAACCTTACCGATTACCAAGGCTTGATTGTGCCTGTGAGTTCTGTAACGCTCTTCATACCGTTTTTATCAAGGTATTCGTTAATTCCCTCGGCAATTTTAATCGGTGCGTATGGGTCAGAGAAGAATACTGTGCCAATCTGCAATGCGCTTGCGCCTGCAATCATCATTTCAACTGCGTCTTGCCATGTGCTGATGCCGCCCATACCGATAATCGGAATTTTAACGGCATTAGAAACCTGCCAAACCATTCTTACTGCAACGGGGAACACTGCAGGGCCGCTCATTCCGCCTGTATTGTTGCGGATAATCGGGCGCTTTGTGTTTATGTCTATTCTCATACCTGTTAGTGTGTTAATCATTGAAATTGCGTCTGCGCCGTTTGCCTCTGCCGACTTAGCAATCTCGGCAATATCTGTAACATTCGGACTTAGCTTTACAATAAGCGGTTTTGTGCAGTGCTTTCTTACCGCACTTGTAATTGAACCTACCGATTCACAGCTTGTACCGAACTGAACGCCGCCGCTCTTTACATTAGGGCAGGAAATATTCATTTCTATCATATCAACATCAGTTGAAGAAGTTTTTCTGCCATTTCGCAGTATTCTTCGGGAGTGTTGCCGGCAATATTTGCGATAACTCTTGTGTTTTGCTGTTTAAGCCAAGGAAGATCATCGTTTATAAATACATCCACGCCCGGATTTTGAAGTCCGACGGCATTTAAAATACCCGACGGAGTTTCTGCGATTCGTGGCGGTGGGTTGCCGTCACGCCTTTTTAAGGTAATTCCCTTGCACGAAATACCGCCAAGTTTTGAAATCGGATAAAATTCGCCGTACTCCTTACCGAATCCAAATGTGCCCGAAGCGGCGATAAGCGGATTTGAAAACTCTACTCCGGCAATTTTTACAGATAAATCAGCCATTAAAATACAACCTCCTCTGCGTTGAATACAGGTCCGTTTTTGCAGACATGCTGCATAATTTCTTCACCGTTTTTGCGTACCTTAACGGCGCAGACAAGACAAGCGCCGATTCCGCAAGCCATTCTTTCTTCAAGTGAAATCTGACAAGGCTTGTTAAATTCCTTGCAAACCTGTGCAATAGCCTTGAGCATTGGAGTAGGGCCGCAAGCGCAGACCTCGTCAACCTCGTTGATTTTTTCTTTGAGGACATCTGTTACAAAGCCATGCACGCCTGCACTGCCGTCGTCTGTTGTAAGTACAAGCTCGGCGCCTGCATTTTTAAAATCATCTTGTAATATAATAAGGCCTTTGTTACGGAAACCCGTGATAACAAGCGGATTTTCGGTTTGCTTTGCTGTATAGAGCATAGGAGGAACACCGATGCCGCCGCCGATAAGGCAGTAGCGCTTGCCTTTTTCAATATTAAAGCCGTTGCCAAGCGGAGCAAGAATATCTACAGCTTCACCCTTTTTCATTTCGGACATAATCTTTGTGCCCTCGCCCTTAACCTGATAAACAAGGCGGAGTACGCCGTTTTCGCTGTCGCACACCGAAATAGGTCTGCGCAGAGTTTTTGACGGAACATATACATGGGCAAACTGACCGCATTTTGCAAGCGGTGCAAGTTCGTCATTTTTTACACGCATATCAAAAATTCCGTCTGCAATTTCTTCATTTGACAAAAGCTCAAAGGCTTTAACATCATATTTCATATATTTCTCTCCTTTTGCAACAGAATGATTTATTTAATTAATATAGTTTAACACTATGGTAATAACACGCAGGGTATCGTTTTTATATGCATAGCTTGAGGTGTCAAGCTCGACTTCTCCCCAAAGCATATTGTTGGCACTTTCAATGTAGTTTACTACATAACCGTCTTGTACAAGTGTTGAATAAGCGTCTTCAAAGTCAAGACTGTCATCAACAATTATGTTGAAATAATTGTCACCGTTTACGGCGGAATTTGCAAGTGCATTTGAAATTGTATTGTCATTTTCTTCATCAAACGCATAGAGGATAGGTGCAGTTTGATTATAATAATTGTACTCGGTAGAATTACATTCGGGCACATAGAGGTTGCCGATAAGGTTTTCGTCGTTATTATAATTATCGGGTTCTATTTCATCAAAAAGGTCATCTGCCCTGTGCGAGGAATACATTTGCTCGTCTGTAAGATTAAGTAGTAGTAGTTGGAAAAATCATCTTGCGAGTCGTTCCATGTTACATCGACCTGATACCAATTACCGTCAATTTTTGCGCAGTTCCATTCGTGTCCGACATCACCGGTCATTCCTGCAATACTTACACATTCAATGCCGAGCTTGTTGCACAAAAGCTGAAATGCCCTGGCATATCCTTCACATATGCTTTGCCGTCAACAAGAACTCCGTAGGCGGTACTGACATTTCCTTGTGCTTTATTGTTGTAGGCAGCCTCGTCATCATATACGCAATTTGAAATAATATAATCGTTGACATACTTTTCACGCTCATACTCCGAAGAATACATAGTTGCGTTGTTTACAAAGTCGTTGAGCGCCTCGTTAAATTTTTCTTTTTGCGTTTCAAGCGTTGTGCCTGAAGAAATATAGAAAAGTTCTACATATGTTGAACCGTCGTAATCGTAGTAAGAAAATGTGTTTTTTATCCAGAATATATCGGGGTGGTCGTTTTTAAAAGCTATTATTGCCTCATAAATATCTTTTTGCGTAAGCGTGCCCGTACATTGTATTTCTGCGGGAACGGGTTTTTGACATTCGTTTTCAATTTGTGCGTAAAGATTTTTAATGTGTTCGTTTGTTATTGCCGAATAGCTGTACGATGTTTGCTTCGGCTCCGGTATCTCTGACAAAAGCGCTTCACTTTCGCTTGTCGGCTTAAAATCAGAATTGTCGAAAATCTTAAATTTAAGAGAACAGCCGGCGATTGAAAAACATAGCGCCAAAGGCAAAGCAGCCGCAAGTGCTTTCTTTGCAACAGTCTGTATTTTATGGATGTTCAAAAATCATCTCATTACATATAATATATCATTTATAATTTTACTTTATTTTGGCTTTATAGTCAATTCAAAATTTATTTTTTGAAAAATTGTTGCAATTAGTGCAACTTTTAGGATTTTTTTATGCATAGTTGGAGGTGAATAATTTGATTATTTTTAACAAAGAAAAGTACGAGGGTATTGCCGCAGAAGATAATGCGGGGATTGTGGGCGAAAATCTTGTGAGTAAAGTTGAATTTACGGTGAATGATTTTGTCGGCAAAAATACAATTGCCGCAATTCATTTAAGATTTAAAGACGGCAGTGTAAACACGGTTGCACCGCAAACCGTAAAAACTGTTAACAACAGCACATATATAATGTGGAAAATCAGGAAAAACGATATTTTCTGTCACGGCTGGGTTGAGGTTCAGCTTGAATTAAGAGAGGAGGAAACCACTTTGCAGACTGATATTGTAAGATTGTTTGCGGGAGAATCCATACCGATTGAGGACAAGGGATTCACCAATCCAAACAGCGAAACGCTTGCATTGAGAGATGAGACAAAAAAATGTTGGGATAAAATTGCAGAGCAAAATAAGCAGATTGAAAACAATATAAAAGTTATTGCCGACAGCGACATTACTCTTAAAGAAGAAAAAGCAAATAAGGTTACGGTTAAGGCTGATGTTACGGAAGAGAGCTATCCGAGTGTTGCATATCTTGAAAACTATTATTATGATTATGATGATGTTGATGATGAGATACAAAAGCTTAAAAGCAGTGTCGATACAAAGCTCAATTTAAAAGCGGATAAGGCGGATACTCTTGCCGGTTACGGAATTACCGATGCTTACGATAAAACATATCTGAATAAGGCATTAAATAATAAACTTAACAAAATGCCGTTTGATACCGTGCCTGCGGCAAACAGCCCAAATTATGTTACAAGCGGCACTGTGTATAACAGTGTTAATTCGCTTAGGCAGACCGTTGTGCAGAACAAAGCCGATATAGAAAAATCGCTTGCAAACAAATATGATGCGGCGAATAACGAAATCGGTTCGGGAGAATTATCTCCGGGGCAGACAATTTATGAGGGCAGTGCGGGAAACTTCGTTTACGCAAAGAACGGCGACGCAGTTACTGTGTCTGTAAATATTACAAGTATGTTGGCGGATAAAACATATTTGCAAATGACGGGTTTGCCGTTCCCGTCAAAAGCAGAAAGTAGACTTGCAAGTATTGCCGTATATTCTACAAAGAATAACTTGCGTAATGTGAGAATAGACGGTTCGTGGATTTACATAAGTGCACCGTCCGATAAATTTGTTGAAGATGAAAAAATGAATTTTGTTGTTACATATATTATTCGCAGATAGGAGGATTAAAATGGAGGTTACAGAAAAAATTACGCTTGATATGCTTACAAAAGAGGGAGTGAGCGTTTTAAGACAGAAATTTATAAACATTAACGATGTTGAGGTACAGGTTGGTGAAAATGTCCGCAATGCTTTTACAAACTGTGAAGATGACAGAAAAATTTTAAAAGAACAGCTTTCTGAAGATTACTACAACGCAGTATGGCAGTCTGGGGACTTTAAACATCACAAAAGCGCAATCGTGTTGCAGACGATTGCGCTTGCTTTTTTGTTTGAGTGATTTTGTTTAGCAGGTATGCATAGTATAATTTTACAAACATTTTCCAATAACGGCAATTGCGTTTGAACGACAGATTTCTTGTGCATTTTCCCGCAGATTTGCGGCAAAAATATTATCGCCGCACCGTACACCGTATTCGTGCAAAATACGCTTAAATCTTTTTGGTACTGCCGGATAATCAAAAATAAGGTAGTAAACTCCGTCTTTTTCATAGGCAGAATTTTTGTTGCAACACACATTCTGTTTGTAAAGCAACTGAATTACATCAAGAAAATTCTTGCTGTTGCCCACATCGTAGCAGCTGCATTTTTTACCGTTTTGCAGTCTGTATTTTTTCCTTTTTTTATCCTCAACCGTCAGCAGCAGCATACAACCGTCAACAGTCGGAAGGGCCTCCACAATCATTCGTTTATCTTTTATTTCTATATCTGTTTTAAAACAGGCTATCTGCAAAATTCGCATAAGTATCTTTCTGGAATGGCTGTCATACAGGCTTAAAGTATCATAATCAAGCGAAAAATCTCGCATATCTTCATCGCAGAGAGTTATCAGTATTTTATTGCTTTTTATTTTATCAATCGTCAAAAAATCTCCCTCCTCACATTGTGCTTTGCCGCAAAATTATTCTTATATATATTATGATGAAATGCCGTTTCCTGCAAGTAATTATTTTTGGAAATATACCAAGCAAATTATAGTAATATTTTTGTTAAAACGCATAATATGCTTGTCAAAAAATCCTCAATAATGTTACTATGTTATTGTAATAATAAAAAATTAACAAAAAGAAAAGGATGCTTTCTATGCCACAATGGCTCAACGATTCGGTTTTCTATGAAATTTACCCGCAAAGCTTTTATGACACCAACGGTGACGGTATCGGTGATATTAACGGTATCATCGAAAAACTCGACTATGTAAAAGGGCTCGGCTGTAACGCAATCTGGCTCAACCCCGTTTACGATTCACCGTTTATGGACGCAGGTTATGATGTTCGTGACTACAAAAAGGTTGCTCCCCGCTACGGCACAAACGATGACCTCGTAAGACTTTTTGACGAGGCTCACAAAAAAGGAATGAAAATTCTCCTTGACCTCGTTCCCGGCCACACATCGGACACTCACCCTTGGTTTTTAGAGTCTAAAAAAGCTCAAAAGAGTGAGTATACAAACCGTTATATCTTTACAAAATCAGTATGGGACGCACCGCCGCAGTACAGAATGATGTGCGGTATCTGCGAGCGTGACGGTAACTATTTGGTAAACTATTTCAGCTCACAGCCTGCTCTCAACTACGGTTTTCACGAAATCACACATCCGGAGTGGCAGCTGCCGTGCGACCATCCGGACTGCCTTGCTACAGTAGAGGCAATCAAGGACATTATGCGTTTCTGGCTTGATAAGGGCGCAGACGGTTTCAGAGTTGATATGGCAGACTCGCTCGTAAAGAACGATGATGAAAAGGTTGCGACTGCAAAGATTTGGCGTGGTATCCGTGAAATGCTCGACAAAGATTATCCTGAGGCTGCAATGGTAGCCGAATGGTGCAATCCCGAAAGAGCAATCAACAACGCAGGTTTCCATATGGACTTCTATCTTGACCACCACGGCAACGGTTACAGCAGACTTTTCCGTTACGGTGACGATGAGGGCAATAAGGGTATTTTTAATCCAAACGGCAAGGGCGATATTAAGAACTTTACAGACGAATATCTCCCTGCTTATGAGCTTTCAAAGAATAACGGCTACATCAGTTTTATGACAAATAACCATGATATGCGAGAATGACACACTACTTTGGTATGGATGCAATTAAACTTGCGTATGCAATGATTTTCACTATGCCGGGTGTTCCGTTCCTTTACTACGGTGATGAAATCGGTATGAAATATCAGGAAAACCTTGTAAGCAAAGAGGGCGGATTCAGCCGTACAGGTTCGCGTACACCAATGCAGTGGAACAGCGGCAAAAACCTCGGTTTTTCTGCAAGCGATACACCTTACCTCCCTGTTGATACAGACGAAAACGCACCTACAGTTGAAAATCAGCAGAACAACCCTGACAGTATTTATAAGGTTGTTACAGACATTATTGCCATTCGTCACGCAAACGATGACCTTCACGGCAACGGTGATTTTGAAATGATTTTCGAGCCGGGTAAATTCCCGTTCGGATATAAGAGAGGCAAGTTTGTAATGCTCTTTAACCCACTCGGCAAAGACAGCGAAATCGAAATCAATGCTAAGGGCGCTAAAAAAGTATATGAAATCGGTACAACAGAGGTTGCTGACAATAAGGTAAAAATGTCGGCACAGAGTTTTGCTATGCTTGAATTTTAATAGATTTATTTAAAAGTTACGGCGCAATCCTATTCGGATTACCGCCGTTTTTGTTGATGATTATTTGTCAAAGTTGGAGTAAATTATAGTTTAGCAAATTGCTTAAAGTTATCTCAATATTTAGAATAGAACATTGTTAATTAGGCTGTCCGGCTTGAATTAAAATTTATGCATTAACATCTACATATTTTAATGTCATATTAACGCAAAACTTATTGTCGACATCAACAGCTTCAAAATATCCGCCATAAACCTCTGCCATATTTCTCATTGAACGCAGTCCAATTCCTCCGCCTTTATGTTTTGTGGACTCATAGCCTCGGTCACTTTTCTTTAAATCTCCGCAAAAATTATTCGTTGCAGCAATATAAATATAGTCGCCCTTATAGTCAATTGACAAATCAAAATATTTTCTGCCCTCGCTTATTGTTTTGCATGCGGAAATTGCATTTTCACTTAAGTTTCCTAAAATACCGCAGAAGTCAACTTCGGGTATTTCGGATTTAGGAGGCATATTTATTTTCCAAGTAATATCTATTTCATTGTCAATTGCGCTTTGGCGATAATAATTCAGCACTGCGTTTATAGCGTTACTGCTGCATAATCTTACGGGAGCAGTAATATTAAGTGCCTGATAGTACTTGCAAAGGTATTTTCTCAATGAGTCCAAATCGCCCTCGTCAAGCAAACACTGCGCAAGATGTACCGAGTGTTTTAAATCGTGTCTGGCTTTTGCGGTTTGATTAATATATGTTTGCAGAGATTCGTTATAGCTTGTCTGTATTTCAAGCATAAAGTTCTGTTCTTCAAGCTTGGTCTTTTCAATTGTAGTTTTACTGAATATGTAAAACAGCGCAAATACCAATATATACAGCAAAAATATAATACTGTTAATCATTAACGCCTTTATGCCAATCATTCCCACACGCAAATTCAAATATGTGATCGGTATGGAGTAAATATTTAACAGAGTTACAATAATCGGTAAAACCATAAATGAATACCAAAGCTTTTTATATTTAATGTTATCTATCATCCAGGAATAATATTTCAGCATAGGATACGCAAGTATTGCCATAAAGAACAAACTTATTCCCATAAACAGCAAATCAAACGAAAAACTTATTCCGTAATCCATTTCCGGCTTATAAAACGATTCAATTTCATAAGTAAACAGTGAGAAAGTCGAAAACAGACATATAACGCTCAAAAACACAAACAGAGTTTTGGCAAAATCTGTTTTTACCGTATACCGAAACAGTAAAAAGCAGATTATCATATCGGGCATAAGCACCGTGTTTATCGTACGAATGTTAAAAAGTACCGTTATTATAGAAGATACCGTTGCAATAATTACAAAAGCCCCCGCCAAAAGCAAAGCAATTTTTTTAACCGAAAATTTAAGCTGATTTTTCATCGGCAAATAACACATTATACTTGCGGGAATGATTATAGAAAAAGAAAAAAGTCCCTTTAAAAATTCTACCCTATCCATATTATCCTCAAATCCACTGATTTTCCCTTAATTTTTTAAACATATGATCTCTTACCCGTTTTTCTATGATACTTTTTTCACGCACTTTTATCGAAAATCTTGTACCGTTGCCCATTATACAAAGAGCACCGTCAATGCGCTCAATATAATCCGCATTAAGAACAACGCCACGGTTTATGGGTATAAATCTTTCGTCATTATCGGTAAGTTTTAAAAATTCATTCATAGTCATTCTTGTGCGGTATGTCATACCGGACACAACAGAAATATTCAGATAATGTGCATCGGATTCAATAGACATAATCTCTTTGACAGAAATCATTACGGATTTTCTGTCGCAAACAATCCGAATAAATTTTGCTTTATCTTTTATGTAAAAAGCCGCTTCCTCAAGAACTTTGTAAATTTGTTCGGGCATATACGGTTTTATTATATAGTGAAACGCATGAACAGAAAAAGCCTGCATCATAAAGTAGGAACTTGTAGTAACAAAAACAATTAGAATATCTTTGCTGATTTTTCTAAGCTCCTCGGCAATCTCAATTCCGTTAATAGGCTCATATAAATATCTATAAATGCCGCATCATATAGATTTTCACTGCATTTATTTAAAAAATCTTGTCCGTTTAAAAAACAATCTACCGAGCCTTGTTCACTTCTGATTGTAAAATATCCGTTGCACACACGGGCAAGAATATCCATATATCTTTTTCATCGTCAATTACGGCGATTTTCATTATCACACCACCAAAAATAAATAACCTTTTTATAATTATAACACAAAACTTAAGAAATGTGCATTATTATAAAAAGGTTTGCTAAAAATGTATTATATGCCAAAAACAGTCGCCTAAGCGACTGCCTCTGGATTTAGAAGTTTTGAAATTAACGTGAAAACGTGAATAGCTGTTTAATTATTAATCTCTGCATCTGCAGTGTCGCCAAAGAAGTTAAAACGGAAGAGTTTGCTCTCGTCGTTTTTATTCTCGCAAATAATGCTTGCTTCGGCAATCTTACCGCCCTCAATGAGTTTTGTAAGACCGACGATCTGGCAGAGTTTGCTTTTAAGATTTAATCTGTCGCCTTCGTTAGTAACGAGAAATACATTACCCTCGCAAGTATCAAGTACAGCGAGAAATTCGGCTACATCAATATTGTGTAAACTAAGAATAGGTGTCATAAAAAATTCCTCCAAAATGATAATATAAAATTGTTGTGCCATTTACCATTTGGCAAAATAATTATTTATGTTCGACCTAATTAAACCTTACTCGAGTAGTCTGACTGTATAATCAGTCGATAGTCAAGCGGACTGTTTACTTGACAATTATTATTATAATCACAATTTCATAAAAGTCAACAATTTTTTTTTATAAAAAATTTGTTGCAAAGTCAAATTAAATGTGAACAGCTTACAAAGTGGTGTGTATAAATATATATATTATGCACAAAAATCATTTGATAAACAAATTTGTTTGCTTATTAAAATTATAATGCTGTTAGTGAAAATAACTACCAAAAGGGAAAATTAAGCGTCAAAAAATCACTTTTTTTACAAAAATAAAATTATTATATATTGAGATTTTTGCGGCTATGGGTTATAATTAATGCAGTAAATTATAATAAGGGTATGCTTTTTTAGAATGAAATATCCGAAAATACAATAAAGGAATGGTACTTTAAATGTTAGACAAGTTTTATAAGCAGTTTAAAAGCGGTACAGACATCAGAGGTGTAGCAAGCGAGGGCGTTGAGGGTCAACCCGTAAACCTTACCGATGATGTTGTGGCAAGAATGGCAGACGGCTTTGTGCTTTGGCTTTCAAAAAAGGTCAGCAAAGCTCCTGAAACTCTTACAATTTCTATCGGTCGTGACAGCCGAATTTCCGGCCCGCATATAGTTTCAATTTGCAGTGAGCGTTTTAAACGCTGCGGAGCAACCGTGCTGGATTGTTCGCTTGCATCTACTCCGTCAATGTTTATGACAACTGTTGACCTCGGTTGTGACGGTGCTTTGCAGATTACCGCAAGCCATCACCCGTTTAACAGAAACGGTCTAAAATTCTTCACCCGTGAGGGCGGTCTTGAGGCAGTGATATCGAGGAAATTCTTGAGTATGCACAAAACGGAGAATCACCTGCCGAAAATTCTTGCGGCAAAATCAGAAAAGTTGATTATATGACCGATTATGCAAAGGGCCTTTGCAAAAAAATTAAAGAAGAAGTAAATGCGGAGGATTACGATCATCCGCTTAAGGGCTTTAAGATTGTAGTTGATGCAGGTAACGGTGCAGGCGGTTTTTATGCCGATAAGGTACTTTCTGTACTCGGTGCGGATACAACAGGCAGTCGCTACCTTGAACCTGACGGAATGTTCCCGAACCATATTCCGAACCCTGAAGACGCAACAGCTATGGCGTCAATCTGCGAGGCAGTAAAAGAGGCAAATGCCGACCTCGGTGTGATTTTTGACACTGATGTTGACCGTGGCGGCGCTGTAGATAACAAGGGCAATGAAATTAACCGTAACCGCCTTGTTGCTGTAGCGGCTGCCATTGCACTTGAGGGTAACGAGGGCGGTACTGTTGTAACCGACTCTATCACTTCTTCCGGTCTTAAGGAATTTATTGAAAACACACTCGGCGGTCAGCATTACCGTTATCGCAGAGGTTATAAAAATGTTATCGACAAAGCACTCGAACTCAATGCACAGGGTATCAATTGTCCGCTTGCCATTGAAACTTCAGGTCACGCTGCAATGAAAGAAAACTATTTTCTTGATGACGGCGCATATCTCTGCACCAAGATTATTATTAAAGCGGCTCAATTGCGTAAAGAGGGCAAAGAGCTTGACGAGCTTACAGCGGAACTTAAAGAGCCTGTTGAGAGCAAGGAAGTCAGATTTAAAATTCTTGAGCCCGATTTCAGAGCCTGCGGCGAAAAGATTATTAATGACCTTACCGCATATGCAATGGCGCAGAACGGCTGGAATGTTGCAAACGATAACCGTGAGGGTATAAGAGTATCATTCGATAAGGATAACGGTGACGGTTGGTTCTTGTTAAGACTTTCAGTGCACGACCCGATTATGCCGCTGAATATTGAGAGTGATTCGGTAGGCGGCGTAGATATTATTTACAACAAACTTAATGAGTTTTTAAAGACTACAAGCGGTCTTGAGTTATGATTTAATATTATTGTAAATTCAGCAGTTTCAAAGCATTGCCTTTGAAACTGCTTTTGTTTTTTATTGTTTTGCGGCTTGAACATAACGGTGAGAGATTTTAATAGGCTGTTCAAAATTTTTATTATATAATCTGAAAAAAGTCCTTGACATATAATACTATGTGATGTATAGTATTGTGCAAAGGGAGGTATAATATGGATGTTCAGCTGAAACGAGGACTTTTGGACATATGCGTGCTTGCCGCTATAAAAAACAAAGATTCTTACGGTTATCAGATTATAAAAGATATGAAACCGTATGTGGAAATATCCGAATCAACTTTGTATCCGATTTTAAGAAGATTGGAAACCGCTCAAATGCTTACCGTCAATAAGGTAGAGTATAACGGACGGTTACGCAAGTATTATCATATTACACAACAGGGATTAAACAGAATAGAAGATTTTAAAAATGAGTGGCACGAGATAGTATCAATTTATCGGTTTATCATAAAGGAGGAAAATGATGATGAGTAAACAGGAATTTCTTGGGGCATTGTATAACGGTTTATCGGGATTGCCGAAAGAAGATATAGAAAATTCGGTTCAGTTTTACAGTGAAATGATTGACGACAGAATGGACGAGGGTATGACCGAAAATGAGGCTGTTGAAGATATAGGCTCGGTAAACGAAATTATACAGCAAATTTTATCGGAATCTTCATTGCCAAAATTGGTTAAAAGAACAGTCAGCAAAAACCACGATTGGAAGGTGTGGGAAATAGTATTGCTCGCAGTAGGATCTCCCGTTTGGTTTCCTCTGCTTTTAACCGCAATAGTTATTGTTCTGACTGTTTACATAGTTATATGGTCTGTGGTTTTGTCTTTTTATGCGGCTGATTTCAGTTTGGCGGTAAGCGGAATTTTTACATTGGTAAGTACAGTGGCATATGCTTTTACCTCAAATGCCAATATATTTGCGATGCTCGTGCTGATTGGCGGAGCTTTTGTATGTGCGGGTTTGTCAATACTGTCGTTTTTCGGAATTAATCAAATTACAAAAGGAATGGTATTTGTCAGTAAAAAAATATGGATTTGGATAAAATCCTTGTTTATAAGAAAAGAGGAAGTATAATGAAGAAATCAAAAAAGATACTGATAACGGTAGCTGTAATTCTTATAGCGGTTGGAATGATTTGCGGATTTTGCGGTATATACAGTCTTGGATTTAATTTTAATGAAATCAGCACATCAGATTTTGTAACGCATACTTATACTGTTGAAGACGATTTTACAAATATTATAATAGAGGACACGGCAAGCAATATAAATTTTTATAAATCAAATGATGATAAATGTCGGGTATTGTGTGATGAACGGGAAAAAGTTACTCACACTGTTGTAAACGAAAACAATACATTAACAGTCCGTGTGAAAGATGAACGCAACTGGTTTGAGCGTATTAATATCGGATTTTTCGTTTCGGATATGAGGGTTTCGGTTTATTTGCCGAAAAACAAATATGATTCTTTGAATGCAGCTTCAATGAGCGGAGATATTGATGTTGCAAACGAATTTACTTTTGATAATGCAAAGGTCGGCAGTATCAGCGGTGATGTAAGTGTAAAAGCCGATGTAAAACAAGAACTTAATATTTCATCGACAAGCGGAGATGTTTATGCGGAGAATTTAAATTTGGAAAAATTTAATGCCGAGTCTACAAGCGGAGATGTAATTATAAATAATATTTCGGCAACCGAGTGCATTAATGCAAGTTCTGTAAGCGGTGAGATTGACTTGTCAAATGTAAAAGGCAAAGAAATTTTTGCGAATACAATCAGCGGCGGAGTTATGCTTACCGATACGGTTGCAAGCCAAAAACTTAAAGCAAACAGCACAAGCGGAGAGATAGATTTGAAAAGATGTGACGCAAAAAATATTGTACTTGATACCGTAAGCGGCGAAATATCGGGAACATTGCTAAGTAATAAACAATTTATTACCGAAACAACAAGCGGCACGGTAAATGTACCGCAAAGCGTTTCAAACGAAGAGTGCCGAATAACCACGGTAAGCGGAGATATTTATATCGAAATTGCAGATCAGTAAAAAACAACAGCTTGACTTTGGTCGAGCTGTCAGCATTTTTAAAGCTTGCGCCGTTGTGTTCAACCGCCAAACAGCAGGCTGTTCGGCTGTCGTTAGATTGTGCAAACAAAAGTATTTGTGGGCTTTGCCCAAACCCGCAACCCTTTAAAAAGGGTTGACCTAAATTTTAAATTTATTAAACTAAACATTATGAGCTAAGCCGAAATTTTCACATCAAACATAACAAAAGCGCAATCGTTTTACCGATTCGCTTAATTTATTCGGAAAGAGTATTCTTTAATATTCTTATTTGTCCGTTTAATTCCTCCGACTGTTTGCTGAGCTTTGCAAGGTCTTTTTCCTTTGGTGAAATCGACTCGGAAATACTGCTTATTTTTCCGCCCAAAACAAAACTCCTTATTAAAAACCCTACATTGACGGCAAAAAATGCAAGTGAGATTAAAAGCAATACAGGAAATTTAAACAGGAAAAAGAAGATAAGCACGATAAATCCCAAACCTATTGTATAAAGGTTTGGATATACCATTCTCGCCATAACAAGCTGTGCATTGTATGTACCTATCTGCGATTTTAGAGAATTGATTTCGGAAACTATACTGTTTTTCTTTTTATCAATATCCGAAAGTCTTTCTTCAAGGGTGTGCAGAGTGGCGCTGTTTTGATTAAACCACTCGTTGTTTTGCTCAAGATAGCTTTGCCATTGGTTTTCAATTTCTTCTCTTGTATTATCATCGGCAACATTTTTTGCGTATTTTACATAGGTGTTTATTTTGTATAATGTTTGAGAGCCAATGTCGCTTTGGTAAATTCGTGCGTATGTGCACGCACAAGTCCCCACCAGCCACGATAATCGTCTGCCTTAAGCTCGGTTATCTCTTTAAAAAGCACAATGGCTTTATCGTAATCTTTGAATTTTGAAAGGTGGGTTTCGGCATTGCTGAGCTTTTGGCTTAAAGCGGCGGTCGGGTCAACATTCAGCGTTGCGTTGTTTATTTTGTATGTGTTGTAGTTTGTAATATCCTGCGGAAGATAGCTTGTGCCGCAAAAAGGGCAGGTTCCGCCTTTTTTGTCATCTTTAAGCTGAAGTAATCCGCCGCAATTTGGGCATTTGCCTTCGATTAATGGCATAATAACCCCTCCGTTTTTATATTGTATTTTATCGGTTACAGTTTAGTAAAAGCCTCTTTAAGCTATTATAAGTTATATGTCGATTGTTGTCAATGATAAACAAAAATGTATAGATAAAGCCGCATTGTGTGGATTATAGTACAAAAAGTTAGTTTTAAAAATTCAAAATTTAGGTCAACCCTTTTTAAAGGGTTGCGGGTTTGGGCAGAGCCCATAAAGCGGTAAAAACAAACTGAATTGAAATATAAATAAACAGTTGCAATTATATTATAGAATAGCCATACTTTAGATTATTCAAGAATTTAGTAGAAAACAAAAGTTAAGACTAATGAGTGGCAGAAAGTTAGAAAGTCGCTCTTTGGTATCAGTAGAGGCAGATATTTTAAAGGACACAAAAACTTGCGTGTGTGGCTAATTTGCCCTTAAAAAGTGGCAAATTAGTTGTTATAGTAGCGTGGATTTTCTTTATTGCTGTCGCATTTTTGGACTTTCGCCATTGTGTTCAGCAGCCAAACGGCAAGCCGTTTGGCTGTCAAAAAATTTGCGATAGATTAAAGTTTTTGTGGGCGTTGCCCACACCCACAACCTTTGAAAAGGTTGACCAACTTTTAACTTCGGGACGGAAAGTTTTTCTTTTGCTTAACTTTGTTGCCCGACCGAAAGTCGGCTAAAGCATAATTTACCCAAACTTTTGATAAAGAATAAAACCCACCGCTGTCAAATTTTTCTGACAACGGGCGGGTTTAATTTTTATTTATAAAAGTTTAATTTTCGGCAATAGCTTTAAGCTCTGCAATGGCTTTTGCGCTGTCTTCGGCTTTGAAAACAGCTGTGCCGGCAACACATACATCAACGCCTGCATCGGCTGCCTGCTTGATTGTCGATGTGCTGATTCCGCCGTCTGCCTCAATAAGAACATCAAGACCACGCTTTGCGCACTCTGCTTTGATTTCCTGTACTTTCGGCAGCATATCCGCCATAAAGCCCTGACCGCCAAAACCCGGTTCAACAGTCATAACGAGCACCATAAACAATTTGTCGAGATATGGGAAAACTGCGCTTGCAGGTGTGTTCGGCTTAATTACAAGTCCGGGTTTTATGCCGTTTTCTGTGATTTTATCAATAGTTTTGCTGATGTCGGAGTCGCTTTCTGCATGAAAAGTAATAATATCTGCGCCTGCTTTTGCAAAATCATCTATGTATTTGAGAGGTTCGGAAATCATAAGGTGCACATCAAATGGTTTTTCGGTGTAACTTCTTACCGCTTTTATTACAGGTGCGCCGAATGTGAGGTTCGGCACAAAGTGGGCGTCCATAACATCAAGGTGCATATAGTCGGCACCGCATTTATCCATTTTTTCAATTTCTTCTCCCATTTTTGCAAAGTCACAGGAGAGGAGTGAAGGAGCAATTTTCATTTTGCAAACTTCCTTTCATCAGGTTTTATGTATAAGCGGTGCAACAAGTGTGGCAACGCCCCAGAACATTGAATATATAAGTACTCAAGTGTGCCGAGCACTCCTACTCCCGCATAAAGTGCGAGGGTGGCTGTGAGCAGTACGCCGAGTACAATCGAGATAAGCTGAATTACGATTGAAAGCGAAATATTACGCTTTATTTGTACACTTCCCGATACAGCCTTTAAGAAAGCCGATGTTTTACCGTTTGTGATGAGGTAAGCTCTTGAAGTTTCTTCAAATGTAGACTTACATTCCTTAAGTACCGTGCCAAGTCCTGTGGGAAGTACCTTTACCGTACGGTAAAATACATTGTAAAGACTGCATATAAGGTCATTTGTAATATTGCAGTCGGTTGAGTGAACAAGTATGCTGATTCCGTTTGCCTCGGCTCTGTGAAGTTCCGGCATAAGGATTGAATCGGCGATATAGTGAGTTACAAACATTGCAATCAGTCTGCCTGCACGGGCAACATATGTTACCTGTTTGCCGCTCTGAATGTACTTGTCCTCATACTCAATACTCGGAGTTTCTACGCTGTATTTTGTCATAAGCTCACGGTTGCCGACAAGGATTCGTTCACCGTTTACCCAGCCTACAAGTCCAAGCTCATCTTCGTAGAGAACGCTCTCAACCTCCGGCAAATCGCCCTCGGTTTCATCGACTACCTTTTCAAATACTTTGGCAATCGGGTTTTTAGCCTCTTTAAGAATTGCAATTCCGCACAAAAGCGATTCGTCTGTATTGTAATCCTCAAAAGTCTTTATGCCGTCAAGGAATACCGAGTCGGCAGGGAAAAGCTCGTTTGCGTCAATCATTACCGCCGTACTGTCGCAAAACTGTTTTACCGACGGATAACCCGAAAGCATTGCGCCTGTAGGCAAAAAGTTTTTTGCAGAGGTTATACATAGGAATGTTTACCGCAAGTAATGTTGAAACAGGAACGCATACCGCACATACAAGCGCAAATGCATTTACCGCACCCGAAAACGAACCGAAGAATATGCCGTAAAGGAGCGCAACCACTACCGCAATTATTGAGGTTGCAGGTGCAAGCTTGGAGCGAGGTCTTCACTGGGGTCGGGTGCATAGGAGATCTTAAGAAAGTTTGACGGAAAACCCGTACGGTGCTGATAAGCAATGATTGGCTGCTCAACAGCCGTACCGCTCATCATCTGTGTTGCCACGGATTCGTTATTGTAAATTTTAGCGGCATATCGCTGACCGTCGGCAGCGGTAAACTTAAAGTTCTCTTTAACTCTCAGCACCATAAGCAATTTGCCTAAGTTGTTGGCAAAGAAAGCAACCAGAACTATTACCGTATAGTAGTTGATGTCAAAGCCGGTAACTCCGTACAGACAGAAGAAAGATACCACTGTCTGTATTACGGAAGCAACCGCCGCAAGTGCAACCGCCGTATCGGAATTTCCTTTAAAATGCGTAAGCGGTGTAAGTCCGCTCATTATTGATACTCTGTTTACAAAGGTTGAAAAACCGATTAGCAAAAAGTTGATTACCGCATAGGCAACAGGAGCAAAAAATACCGCGCTGCATATTGCCTGCGGGAACAGTCTTACAACCACCGTAATTATTATTGATACAAGTGCAAGTCCGCCTGTGAGCATTGTTCTGCCAAAGAGTTTTTTTATGTTCAGGTTGATTTCCTGCATTATGCTCTTTTCGTCATCTTCGCCCATATAATCATCGACCACTTCGGTTTCCTTAACGGGAGTGTCGTTATCGTCCGACGCATCTTTTGAAAAAAATCCCACAAGGCTCGACATTATCTTTTCTGATGCCGAATGAAAATCAAGCGGCTCAACTTCGTCATCGTCCTCTTCAACAATGACTGTACGCTTGGTTTCGGGCTTTATTACATGAGCGATTACCGATGGATTTTTTGATTTTATATATTCCTCGTACTCATATCCGACAACCTCTGAAAATTTGCCCGCTTTTACATTCAGTGCGTTCTGCTCGCCCTCTTTGCGGTAAACAGGCACTTTGGCTATAACCTTTTTGTGCTGTTTTATATCGGGCTCGGGAGTTTTGAACAGTTCGTCAAACTTGCCCTGCGGCTCGTTCGGAGCTTTGGGCGGTTTGGTATCGTCGTCCGTAATATCTATATCAATAGTATGTATGCTTTTTATGTGAGTTTCGTTGTCGTTGAACTGGTCGACATCATCTAAAATATCTTGAGAAAAAGTTGTGCCCTCGGAATATTCGGGAGTAAGGGTGACAATTTCTTCGTCATCTTCGCTTTCCGAGTCCGTATCTGTTTTTTCGTCGGAGTTTGTTTGGTCTGTTGACTTGTTTTCTTCAAGATCGGTTTCTTGCTTTTCCTCCGATTTTTCGCCTTTATCCTGCTCCGTATTTTTTTCGGTTTCTTTTAAAATTTCGTTTTGCGGTGACGGGTAGTCATCGTCCGTACCTCAAGAACAAGCTCGGCTTGCAGGGTAGTGGCTGTTTTGTCGCCTGAAATTTCATTTTCGTTTACAGCCTTTTCTTTATCCACATCAAGAGGATTGCGGTTTTCAAGCCTCGGCTTTTTATCTGCATTGCTGAAAATTTCGGCAACAGGCTGTTTTGCTCTGTATTTTTGAGCAGTAAGCTCCATTTTTTCCTGATCTAAGAGGTATTTTGATTCCTCTAAGATTTCGTCAACCTCTCTGTCACGGTCAATAAGCTTGCTGTCCTCATTGGTTTGGTTATTCGGCAAATTTATCACTCCTTTAACAAAAAGCGTTTATCTGTCTTTCATTGCGCTGTACATTATAATGCCTGCCGCAACAGATGCATTAAGAGAATTTATTTGTCCTTTCATCGGCAAAGATACTATAACATCGCATTTCTCACGCACAAGTCGGGAAATTCCCTTACCCTCGTTGCCTATTACAATTGCGCACGCACCCGAAAAATTGCATTTTTGGTAGTCTGTACCGTTCATATCTGCACCGTACACCCATACGCCCTTGCTCTTAAGGTCATCAATCAGGGCGGCAATGTTTGTTACTCTTGCCACACGCATATATTCTATTGCACCGGCAGACGCCTTGCCTACTGTGTAGGAAAGTCCCACACTGCGTCTTTTCGGAATAATTACACCGTGAACTCCGGCACATTCTGCGGTACGGATGATAGCGCCGAGGTTGTGTGGGTCTTCGATTTCGTCAAGAATTACAATAAAAGGAGCTCGTCCTTTTCTGCCGCATACGCAAGAATATCATCTACCGTTGAGTATTCTCTGACAGCGGCAAAAGCGACAATGCCCTGGTGGTTTTCGTTGCCGCTTACATAGTCAAGTTTTGTGCGGTCAACTTCTTTTACAAGTATGCCCTTGTCCTTGGCTTTGGCAAGAATTCCCACAACAGCACCGCTCTTTTCGCCCCTTGCAACAAGAATTTTATCAATAGGTCTGCCGCTGCGGATAGCCTCGCTTACAGGATTTCTGCCTGCTATAACATCAGGCTTTACTTCTGTATCGTTGTTTCTGTTATTCATATAAAGCTTTCCTCGCTTTGTCGATAATCTGTTTTTTGAGTATCTGAAAGTCATAATTTTGTCTGTATGCTTTCAGATACTCTTTAAATTATAACACATATTAAATTGATTAGGAATAGTTTAGCGAAAAAAAGCTGTCGAGATATACTGCTCCTTTGTCAAAATTTTCGGGAATTATGCCGTACAGCCCTGTGGTTCTGTCCATAAAAAGATAATTGTGCATGGGGAACGGAGTAAGCGAGCAGTACAAAACCACAAACAGCAGCAGCATAAAAAATGCGGGGTAAAACAGTACCTCACACTTTTTGCTGCCGACCGTCAAGCGAAAAGATATGAAAAAAGCTAAAGTACAGCAAATGAGTGCGGCGGTAAATTCGGGCAGAAAGTGGGTTTGCGCACCTGTGAGAGAATACAGCAGGCAAATTGCCGAATATGAAAGGCAGAAAAACCAAAGGGAAACCGCCTTTGCGACAATAAATTTGCGAAACGGAACTTTTATACATAAAAGTTCGATTCCCGCCCATAAAAGATACGGAAAGAGCAAGGTTTTTTCTATTTCCCATATACTGTCGTTTACCGAACCGAACATTACGCCGATAAGTGTGTGTCCGCTCAAATCAAGCAGATTTTGCATAAAGACAGACATTATAACTATAAATAAAATTCCCGCTATTTCAAGATACATCAGTTTTTTCTGCATATAATCACCTCGTTTGTAAAATATATGCAGAAATTACCTTGGTAATGATTTAGCGTGGGTTGCGTATTCGCAGAATTTTGCGCAGAAATTCTTTGCCGTTAAACGGAACAAGCGGATATAAATAGCTTTTGCTTGAGAGCGTACGATTGGTGCAAAGTAAAACGAGATTTATTATAAACGCAATTATAAATCCCCATACATTAAATATATAGGTCAGTACAAGCAGGAGTACACGGCAGAATTTAAACGAGTAGCCGAGTTCAAAATTCGGTTGTGTGAAGTTTGCAACGGTGACAAGCGCCATATAAAGGATTGCCTCCATTGATACCCAGCCCGACTCAACGGCAAACTCCGAAAGAGCTATAGCGCCGATAATACTAAGCGGTGTGGTAAGACTGTTCGGAGTGTTGAGAGCGGCAAGCCGCAGTCCGTCAATTCCGACCTCCATAAGAATAAGCTGCCAGAATACGGGAATGTTCTGCGGTTCGTCAAGCAGTACAAAGCGAAAAAACTCTGGGCAGTAGTCGGGGTTTTGCAGTGCAAGCAGCCACAACGGGTTATAAGCACGGTTACTATTGTTATAAAATACCGTGCAAGTTTTAGGTATGTGCCCGTGACAGGCGGAAAGTAATAATCGTCAGCTTCTTCAAGCACATCAAAGATAGAAGTCGGCAAAAGCAGGGCAGACGGTGCGTTATCGACGAGAATAACTATATTTCCGTCAAGAATTGCCGATGCCGTGGTGTCGGGGCGCTCCGTGTGCTTTACCTTTGGAAAAGGGTTGTACCACAAATTTTTGTAGAGCGCCTCGACAAGGCTTTGCTGATTCATTGTAAGCGATGGAACATCAATGGCTTTTAAGCGTTTGTCGAGATTTGCAAGGAGCTTTTTGTCAACCTTGTTTTCCATATATATAACTGCGATATCTGTGTGGGATTGAGTGCCTACCGAGTATGCTTTTACCGTGAGATTTGTATCACGGATTCGCCGACGGATAAGGGCGGTGTTGTTTATCAGCGTTTCCACAAAGCCGTCACGACTGCCACGCAGAACCTTATCGTTGTCGGGCTCGCTTGTACTTCTCTGTGGGTATGTTCGTGTGTCGAGCAGGATAACTTCGGTAAAATCCTCTATTATAAGTGCGGAAATACCGCTTAAGACATCTGTACATATTTTTTTGAGGTCAGAAGTTACTTCTACTTCAACATAAGGGACTGAGGACTGTGCAAAATAGAGTGCGGATTTAAAATTTTCGGATTTTACATTTTTGTAAAAAAATTCAAGTATTTTTTCTGTAATGTCATCTTTTAAAAGCCCGTCAATAAAAAATAAAGCAGCTTTACGGTCGACAATTATAAGGTCACGCTTGACAAGGTCAAAACTTTGTTCACTGCGCAGAGCGTCTGAAATTATTTGAAGATTTGTGTTGTAATCGGTAGTAAGCATATTTCCTCCGTGTTGTATTAAATGATTGTTCAAGGCTTAGTTTTTAACATTTTATCGAAAATATGTTAAAAGATTGGAACTGATTAAAATCGGGTACTGAATTTTGAAAAAACTTAGAAAAAACCGATTTTAAAAATTTTTTTAAATTATTTTTTGAAAAATTAGCCTAATTAATGCAATTTTTGAAGTTTTTGTATGTATAGTTGAAAGGCAGTTTTAAATTTGCTTTTCAAACGGAGGTGTTTATGGAAAGAAAATCAAAAGGACTTACCGCCAAGGAAAAAACTTTTTGCAATTGTTTTGTAAGCTGCGGAAGTGCTGACGAGGCGGCTTATAACGCAGGCTTTGTCAGAAATCCCAAGAGGAGCGGAGAAGAGCTTTTGTGCAGAGAAGATATTGCCGATGAAATTAAAAGGCTCGGCAAATGCCGCACAAGTTCGCTTTCGGAGATTGCCACCGTGGGTTACAGAAGACTTGCTTTCGGCAAAATTTCTGACGCCGTGTCGCTTTTATATATGGAAAATCCGTCAAGGGAACAGCTTGAGCATATGGATTTGTTTTTGGTTTCAGAAATAAAAAGACCAAAGGACGGTTCTATGGAAATCAAATTTTTTGACAGGCTCAAAGCACTTGAAAAGCTGACAGACGACAGCGAAAAAGAGGACAGGGCAACTCCTTTTTATGACGCTATTGCCAAGGGAGCGGAGGCATTGAGAAGTGAAACCGATGAAAGTTGATACTTTTTCAAAACAACAGCTTAAGGTGCTTTCGTGGTGGTGCAAGGAGAGCAGATACAAAAATTACGACGCAATCATCTGTGACGGTGCAGTGCGTTCGGGCAAAACTTTCTGTATGAGCATTTCGTTTTTTGCGTGGAGCTTTTACAGCTTTGCAAATTCGGATTTTGCCCTCTGCGGAAAGACTATTCGCTCTCTGCGCAGAAATATGGTAACTCCGATAATTCCCGTGCTTAAAAGCCTCGGATTTGAGTGCAGTGAGCAAATTTCAAAAAATTTACTTATCGTGCGCTACGGCGATATTGAAAACAGGTTTTACCTTTTTGGAGGTAAGGACGAGTCCTCTGCCTCTCTCATTCAGGGTATGACACTTTGCGGTGTGCTTTTTGACGAAGTGGCGCTTATGCCCCGTTCTTTTGTGGAGCAGGCACTTGCAAGATGTTCGGTAAACGGTTCAAAATTTTGGTTTAACTGCAATCCCGAATATCCCCGTCACTGGTTCTACACCGAGTGGATTCGGAAAGCCGACAGCAAAAATGCGTTATACCTGCATTTTACAATGGAGGACAATCCGTCGCTTTCAAAAGAGGTGCGACAAAGGTACGAGGGTTTGTATTCCGGGGTGTTTTATCAGCGATTTGTGCTCGGCAGATGGGTTGCGGTGCACGGTGCGGTGTATCCGTTTATGGACGATGAAAAATGTACTGCGAAGTGCCCGATGTCGGTTTTGACGATTTTGCGGTTTCGTGCGATTACGGTACGGTAAACCCTGCGTCATTCGGTTTGTGGGGTGAAAAAATTCCGTATGGTATCGAATTAAGGAGTATTATTTTGATTCCCGCAGAGAGGGTTATCAACGCACCGACGAGGAGCACTACGCAAAACTCGAAGAGCTTGT